>OGGJ01000465.1_pt1 | contig 41904 bp, 38 predicted proteins | sample 1571071 | NCBI WGS metagenome assembly OGGJ01 (sample SAMEA2581954, study PRJEB24529) | metagenome | biome: Human gut stool | place: China | collected 2011
GGGTGTGCGCGGGAAACCCAAGAAGGGATACACCGTCGGCTCAAGCCAAACAGCGGATACAAAGTATCCGCTGTTTGGGAGCCTTCCTCGAAACAGGCTTGCTTCATCCGCCACTGGCGGCGCTTCGCCTGTTTCCCCGCACCATTGAAATCAAATATTTTCGGAACTTTAATAAAGTTCTGAAAATAAGAGCAGCGTGGCGAAAATATTTTCGCCACGCTGAATGCCGGGGGAGCATAGCTCCCCCGGCGTGTACTTTAACCTTAATCCTCGGCGTCCGCAGCCTGAACGGCCTCCGGCTGTTCGTGGACTTTCTCCCCGAACACCGTCAGGAAGGCATCCCGCTCCATGGTCTCGTGCTCCAGCAGGTACTGGGCCACCTGCTCCAGCTTATCCCGCTGCGCTTCCAGAATATCCTGGCAGCGGTGGTAGGCGCCGTCCACCAGGTTCTTGACCTCCTGATCAATCTGGGCGGCCACAGCCTCGGAATAGCCCCGGCTGTGCCCCATGGTACGGCCAATGAACACCTCGTCATTGCCGCTGTCAAAGGACACCGTGCCCAGCCGCTCGCTCATGCCGTACACCGTCACCATCTTCCGGGCAATGGCGGTGGCACGCTGGATGTCGTTGCTGGCGCCGGTGGAAATATCGTTGAGACACAGCTTTTCAGCCACACGGCCGCCCAGCAGACCCACGATCTGATCCTCCATGTAGTGCTTGGAAAGGTAAGAGCGGTCCTCCTCCGGCAGGGAAATGGTCATACCGCCGGCCATACCTCTGGGGACAATAGTGATCTGGCTCACCGGGTCCTGTCCTGGCAGCATGTGCATGACCACCGCATGGCCTGCCTCGTGATAGGCGGTGAGCTCCCGCTCGTGCTGGGGAATCACCCGGCTTTTTTTCTCCGGACCGGCGATGACCTTGATCTCCGCATCCTTCAAATCCTGCATGGTGATGAAATGCTGATCCTTCCGGGCTGCCAGCAGCGCGCCCTCATTGATGAGGTTCTCCAGATCCGCGCCGGTAAAGCCCGCAGTGCCCTGAGCCAGCTTACGGAGACTCACGTCCTCCGCCAAAGGCTTCCCCTTGGCGTGGACCTTCAGGATCTCCTCCCGGCCCTTGATGTCCGGCAGGCCCACATACACCTGACGGTCAAACCGGCCGGGCCGCAGCAATGCGGGGTCCAGCACGTCCGCCCGGTTGGTGGCGGCCAGAACCACCACGCCCTCGTTGGCGGCAAAGCCGTCCATCTCTACCAAAAGCTGGTTCAAGGTCTGCTCACGTTCGTCATGACCGCCGCCCAGACCGGTGCCGCGCTGACGGCCCACGGCGTCGATTTCGTCAATGAACACAATGGCGGGGGACTGCTTTTTCGCCTGCTCAAACAGGTCCCGGACACGGCTGGCGCCTACGCCCACATACAGTTCCACAAAGTCGGAACCGGAAATGGACAGGAAGCCCACGCCGGCCTCGCCGGCCACCGCCTTGGCAAGCAGCGTCTTGCCGGTGCCCGGAGGGCCCACCAGCAGCACGCCCTTGGGGATCCGGGCGCCCAGATCGATATACTTCTTTGGATTTTTTAGGAACTCCACGATCTCCCGGAGCTCCTCCTTTTCCTCGTCGGCTCCCGCCACATCGGCAAAGGTGACCTGCTTATCCTTTTCGCTGAGACCACGGATCTGTGCGGAGCCAAACTTTGCCATCCGGTCCGGCCCCATGCCTCCCTGTGCCCGGACGCTCATGAGGTACCACATACCGCCGAACATCAGCGCCATCATCAGATAGGGGAGCATGATCCCCAGCCAGTCAGTCCCCTCCGGGGGGGGATAGCTGTAAGATTTGATGATCCCTGCTGCTTTCTGCTCCTTTACCAGATCGTTGAGATCGCTGTAAAAGAGGGTATAGTCATGGATCCGGCAGCGGACCGGCTGGTCGCTGCCCTTGACCTGCAGCATCAGCGTGCTGGAATCCGTAAAGCGGAAGGCTTCCACCTTCTGCTGCTCAAAAAGCTGCACCATCTCATCATAGGTCATCTCATCCCGCTGATTGAGCTGGGTCAGCCAGCTGACACATAAAATCACGATCAGCATCAGCGGCAGAATGCTGACGCCGGGTCTTCTTTTTACCATACGGGGGATCCCCCCTTTCTGTATTATCGCCGCATACAGGCGGCTGCGACGGTTCCCGCACCTGCCGGGAATCGCCGGTCATGCTCAGGTGTTTTCGTAAACGGCGGGCTTCAGCACACCGATGTAAGGCAGATTCCGGTAAAGCTGGGCATAATCCAGACCGTAGCCCACCACGAATTCGTCCGGCACCACAAAGCCGGACAGATCCGCTTCCACCGCCTTTTCCCGGCAGGAGGGCTTATCCAGCAGCGTCACGATAGAGATGCTCTTGGCACCCTTTGCCATCAGATAGCTTTTCAGGAAGGCCAAGGTATTGCCGGAGTCCAGAATATCCTCCACAATGACGATCTCCCGGCCCGTGATGTCCTGCTGGAGATCATGGGTGATCTGCACCCGGCCGCTGGACACGGTGCCGTTCTGGTAAGAGCTGACAGCGATGAACTCCACGTCGCACATCAGCTGGGAAGCCCGCATCAGGTCCGCCATGAAAATGAAGGAGCCCTTCAGCACCCCCAGAAACAGGGGGCGGTGTCCCTCATACCGCTTGTACAGTTCCTCACCCAACTCCGCGATTCGGGTCTTCAGCTCCTCTTCCGTTACCAGAACCTTGAGAATGTCTTTCTCCATCTCACTATTCATTGTTGTTCTCCTCTGTCACTTTTAAAAATATCACCCGCACCGCCCGCTCATATCGGTCCGGTGCGAAATTTTCCTGAATAGGCAGCCCCGGCACCGCCGCCGCGATGCCGTTCACCCGCAGGACCGGAAGCCGGTCCCGCTCCTGTGGGGAAATTCCCCGCTCTCCGCACAGGCGCTTGACAGTGCGGCCGTTCAGTCGGTCCTTGGAGTCCCAGACCGTCACAGTCAAGTCGGCGTCCTCCGGGACGGAAATGAGAACACCCTCACCGGCTGACTCTGCCAGACTAACCTGCCACTGACCGAATGTGACGATCTCTCCCACGGTAACGGCCTGCACCGCCGGCGCAGACGCCGCCTTGAAAAAGTGCAGCGCCGCCGGCTCCCGGAGGACCGTGACGCCGTAGGGCATGGAAAGCTGGCCCCGGTCCAACGTCAAAACCGCCCGGATATGAGCGGCAGTCAAATCCTTTTCATGGCCTGCCACCGCCGCCAGCACCGCCAGCACCAGCCGTCCCCGCAGGGCCTCCGGCGCATCTTGCAGCATGGCAAGAGGAACTGTCCCGGAAACGTTTGGGGTCACGTCGCATTGGGCCAGCAGTTTTCGACACGCAGCGTTCAGAGCCGCTTCATCCGCCGCCAGCAGCGATGCCGTGCGGCTCATGTTCTCCACAACTCTGGGATTCAGCTTCTTCAAAACCGGGAGCACCTGATGGCGCAGCATGTTCCGGGCCGCATCGTCCGTCCCATTGGTGGAATCCTCCACAAAGGGGATGCGGTGTTCTGCGGCGTAGGCCGCCAGCTCCGCCCGGGTCACACTCAGCAGCGGACGCAGGATACAGTCCCGCTTTTCCGGAATGCCAGTCAGCCCTTTCAGGCCCGTGCCCCGCAGCAGATTTAACAGCATGGTCTCTGCGCTGTCATCGGCGTGGTGGGCGGTCAGAATGCAGCCAAAGCCCTCCCGCCGCCGGGTCTCCTCCAAAAATTTATAGCGCAATTGTCGGGCGGCTTCCTCAACGGTGCGCCCGGTTTCCTCCGCAAAGGCCCGGACATCGCCCCGGCCCGCGAAAAAAGGAATTTCACGGGCGGCGCACCAGTCCCGGACGAAGGCCTCGTCCCGGTCCGCCTCCGCCCCCCGGAGCTGGTGATTGAAATGGGCAGCGGCTACCCGCCGTCCCTGCTTCTGCCCCTGCCGGACCGTCATTTCCAGCAGGCACATGGAGTCCAGTCCGCCGGACACGGCGCACAGTGCGCCGCCCTCCGGCAGCTCCACCGTCGTCAGAGGATCAGTCATCCTCATCATAGCGGTTTTCCAGCGTGGCAAAGGTGGTGTACTCCGGCATCCACCGCAGTTCCACCTTGCCAGTCTCGCCGTGACGGTTTTTCGCTACGATACACTCGGCAATATTCCGCTTTTCGGAATCCTCGTTATAGTAATCGTCCCGGTACAGGAACATTACGATGTCGGCATCCTGCTCGATGGCGCCGGATTCACGGAGGTCCGACAGCATGGGCCGTTTATCGTCCCGCTTCTCGTTAGCACGGGACAACTGGCTCAGGCAGATCACCGGCACATTCAGTTCCTTGGCCATGACCTTCAGCATACGGGACATTTCGCTGACCACCTGCTGACGGTTCTCGCCGCTGCGTCCACCGGATGCGGAGGTCATCAACTGCAGATAGTCGATGACTACCAGGCCCAAGCTGTCGATCCGGCGGCATTTGGCGTTCATATCCGCCACGCTCAGCATGGGGTTATCGTCAATACGGATATCCACTCTATTCAATACGCCGGCAGCGGCGGCGATCTTCTCCCAGTCCGTCTCCCGCAGAGAGCCGGTAACAAGCCGGGTGTTCTCCACACAGGCCTCGGAGCTGAGAAGCCGGGTCGCCAGCTGCTCCCGGGACATTTCCAGCGAAAACATGGCCACGGTCTTTTTCTCAGACTTCGCCACATTCAGCGCTACGTTCAGCGCAAAGGAGGTTTTTCCCATACCGGGACGGGCCGCCAGCAGGATCAGGTCCGATTTATTCAGGCCGCTGATCTTCCGGTCCACAGCGGACAAGCCGGTGGACAGGCCCGGAAGTCGGCTTTCGCTCTCGCTCATCTCGTTGAGCCGGTCCAGCACATCCGGCAGCACCATCCGCAGAGGCACCATATCCTGCGCACTCTGGCCGCGGCGGACGGCGTAGATCTTCTGCTCGGCAGCTTCCAGAATGGCAGCGGCTTCTCCGATGCCCTCCTGCACCAGCACCGTGATCTCCCCCGCCGCCTGAGCAACGCCCCGCAGCAACGCCTTATCCCGAACGATGGCCACATACTCCATCACGTTGGCGCTGGTGGGGGTGATCTCCATCAGCTGCGCCAGATAGGAGCGGGTGGTATTTTCGTCATAAGTCCCGGCCTTTTGCATCTCCTCGCAGACGGTGATGCCGTCAATAGGCCGGGCGTAGGTGAACATGGTGTAGATGGTCTCAAAAATCTCCCGGTTCTGCCGCAGGTAGAAGTCCGAGGGCACCAGCTTATCCATCACGTCCTTGACGCAGCCCTCGTCGATGAGCATGGAACCTAAAACGGCCTGCTCGCCCTCCAACGAATGGGGCATCTGCCGCAGCAGAAGATCTTCGTTAGCCATGGAACTCTCCTTCCCGCTTCTCCGGAAGCGCAAGTTAGACATTTAGACATACAATCATTTTTGTCAGGGCGTCCCCCAGAAGAGCCTCTCTTGCCCCTGCGGGGCAATTCACCTTCTGTACCTGACAAAAACACATTGACTCAGCTGCCTTGGGCAGCGTTCACCAGTGAGCGGATCTCACTGGTGCGGGGTTTACTCAAGGGGAAACCGCCGCAGCGCCGCCAGTGGCGGAATAAGCAAGGCTGTTTCGAGGATGCGGCACGATTTGCAGTCTTATCATAGAGACTGCAAATCGTATTGCCGCGACGGTGTATCCTGATCCCCCTTGAATTAGTCTTACTTCTCCTCGCAGACGGTGACGTACACGGTACCGCTGACCTCAAAGCCCAGCTTGGCCTTCACCTGATAGCTGCCGTAGGCCTTGATCGGCTCATCCAGTACGATCTTCTGCTTGGGAATATCCACGCCGTACTGGGCCTTCAGGCCCTCGGAGATCTCCTTGTTGGTCACGGCGCCGAACAGCTTGCCGCCGTTGCCGGCCTTGGCGCTGAGCTTCACGGGGCAGTTCTGGAGCTTCCCGGCGATCTCCTGCGCCTCAGCCTTCAGCCGAGCTTCCTCGGCCTTGCGGGCCTTCTCTTTCAGGTTCATGGTGTTGATGGCGTCCGCCGTGGCAGGCACCGCCAGCTTTCTGGGCAGAAGGAAGTTCCGGCCGTAGCCCTCGGAAACCTCGATCATCTCGCCCTTCTTGCCCTGACCCTTCACGTCCTGCTGTAAAATCACTTTCATGTTATATATCCTCACTTTCCGAATGTTCTGAATGAATTTGCTTTTTCAATTTCTGAAGCTCTGCTTCCAGCGCTTCGACCTTTTGTGCCGTGCTGCTCCACGCGCAGACAGCAATCGCCAGAATCAGGGCGATCACAGCGCCTGCCCGATAGATGCCGGTACCTCTGAGATCAAACAGCATCCACCCACCAAAGAAGATAAATACCTCCATCAGGATCAGGCAGACCGCATACGCCTTCAAAAACGCCTTCATAGGCCGCCTCACTTTTCAAAGTATGCGTCCAGGACCCCAATCAACTGCTGACGGACACTCTCCGGGTCCGTGTCCTCGATCCGTGCGCCTGCGGTGGTAGAGTTGCCGCCGCCGCCCAGGGCCTCCAGGATCACCTGCACATTGATCTCGCCCAAAGAACGGGCTGACATCAGCACCGCTCCCTCGGCGGCGTAGATCACGAAGGAAGCCTGAACGCCCTTCAGGGTCAGCAGATCGTCCGCCGCCTGAGCTGCCGCAACGCGGTCCACGCCCGACTCCTCCACCACGGAGACCGCGATGTTGCTCCGGTACATCTCCGCGCGGCGGATGATGTCATATTTCGTGACCATATCCTTCAAATCGCCTTGGAACAGCCGCTGGACCTCAGCCGTATCCGCACCGGAACGCCGCAGGAAGGCCGCCGCCTCAAAGGTGCGGCCGCCGGTCCGCTGAGTGAAATGCTTGGTATCCAGCACGATACCCGCCAGCAGCGCCCCCGCTTCCTCCCGCAGAAGGTCGGTAGGCTCCACCAGATATTGCAGCAGCTCCGTCACCAGCTCGCTGGCGGACGAGGCGTAAGGCTCGTGGAAGTTGAAGGCAGCGTTTTCGATATAAGTCGCCGCCCGGCGGTGATGATCAATGACCGCCACCCGGTTGCAGGATTCCAAAAGCTGGGGATTTTCCACCATGTCCGGACGGTTGGTATCCACCACCACCAGAAGCGTGTCGGCCCGCATCTGCAAAAATGCCTCAGCAGGGGTAAGGAACACGCCGCTGTACTCCGGCAGCGCGTCCAGCCGGGCGATCAGGGTCTCGGCCGCGGTGTGCTCCCGGTCAATGACGATCCGTGCCTGCTTTCCCCGCTTCCGGGCGGCGCAGCAAATACCCGCGGCAGCGCCCACAGCGTCCATATCCGCAAAGGAGTGGCCCATGATGTAGACCTCTCCCGCGTCCGCGACCAGCTCCCGGAAGGCGTTGGCCATCACGCGGGATTTCACTTTGGTCCGCTTCTCCGTGGCCTTGGTACGGCCGCCGTAGAAGGCGAAGTCCACCTGATTCCGCACCACCGCCTGATCGCCGCCGCGACTCAAAGCCATTTCCAGCGAGAGCTTGGCGTTTTTGTACAGCTCCGGGATACTGGGAGAATCCTTGCCGATGCCGATGGACAGGGTTGGGTGGATATTCTCCGCCACGCGGATCGCCCGGACAGTGTCCAGAATGGAGAACTTTTCGTCTACAAAATGCTGAAAATACTGTTCTTCAAACAGAAACAGGTAATGATTCCGGTCCGTTTTCAGCAGGATGCCCTGGCCCGCGTTGGCCCAGGTCTGCAATTTTTCATCGATCTGCGCCAGGACCGCGCTGCGCTGGGTATCCTCACAGGCCTTCATCAGGTCCTCGTAGTTGTCCAGCATCAGGATCGCCGCCACCGGGCGGCTGGCCTCGTAGACCTCTCTCAGATGATCGGCCTCCGTAGTCTCCACCCAGTAGGTGGTGGCCACCAGGCTCTGCACGCCGGTGCGGTTCCGGGAGCGCACCAGACTGCCGTAGACCCGGAAACGGTGATTGTTCAGCTCCACCCGCTCCGGGCTTTCCTGCTTTCCGCTCAGCAGCCACTGGACCTGGAAATCCGGTACAGCCTCGGAAAGCCGCATCTCAAAGAGATGCTCCCGGACGCCGGCCAGCTGCAAAAAGCTCTCGTTGCTCCAGATGATCTCCCCCGTATCCGGCCGGAACACCAGCGTGGGCAGAGGGGAGTTGATGAGGGTGGACTTGCTGGCGGTGTCCACACTGCCGGTGACAGAGTCGATGTACTGCAAAACGCCCTGCCGCCGCTTCTGATTGCTCTGTCGGAAATAGAAGTACAGCAGAACGGTCAGAGTTCCCTCAGCCAAGGCCAGCTGCCAGTTGACAGGGATGGCCGCCACGGCGAACAGCAACATAACGGCGAAATAAAATTTTAAATTCGGCTCCAACAGGCGGGAGAGTTTCTTATTGCTCATTCCTTACCTCATTCTCCGATGGGGCAGGCTGGCCTGTCCCTCAGAAATCATGAAATTCATCCGATAGGTTTTTTTATTATATCAGTTTACCGGCAAATACACAATGGTATTTCTACTGAAATCTTGCGAAAACAGGCGACAGGCGGGGTGGATACGCCCGATGGCGGAAACGCCCCGCTGCCCCGTGGGGCAGCAGGACGTTTTTTTAAGTGGATTCCTTTTCATGGAGTCTGATCCAAAGGGTATGGGCCACATTTTGCGGCAGCACCGCCGCCAGTGCCGTCTCGTCCGCCTCCCGGATGGCCTTCACCGTGCCGAAGCGCTTCCGCAGCTCCGCCTGCCGCTTGGGTCCCAGACCGGGAACGCCGTCCAGTACGGAGCGCATGGCGCTCTTGGTATGGTGCTGGTGGTGATAGGTGATGGCGAAACGGTGGGTCTCCTCCTGGATCTGGCCGATGAGTGAAAACACCGCCTGATCGTTCACAATGCCGATCTCCCGACCCTCCGGGGTGACCAGCGCCCGGGTGCGGTGGCGGTCATCCTTCACCATGCCGAAGATGGGCACCGTGCAGCCGAATTGCTCCGCCACCTCCCGGACGGCGTCGGCATGGGTCACGCCGCCGTCGATCAAAAACACATCCGGCAAGGGCAAGAACTTTTCGTCCCCGTCCGCCGCCCTTTGCAGCCGCCGCCGCAGGACCTCCCGCATGGAGCCGTAGTCATCGGGATGGCCACCAGTCAGCTCCTTGATCTGAAACCGGCGATAGGCGGATTTCAAAGGCTTCGCCCCCTGATAGACCACCATGGACGCCACAATGTCGCTGGCGCCGGTGTTGGAAATATCGAAAGACTCCATCCGTCTGGGCGGCTGGGGCAGGTTCAGCATTTTTTGCAGGGCTTCCAGCGTATACGCCGTTTTTTCCTCGGCGGTGGTGGCCCGCCGGACCTCCTCCTGTGCGTTGCGGACCGCCATATCCGCCAGTGTGGACTTCTCTCCCCGCTGGGGCACATGGACCCAGACCTTATGCCCCGCCCGCTGGGTCAGGGCCTCGGACAGTTCCTCGCAGTCCCCCGTGTCCACGCAGAGCAAGATCTCATGGGGCAGAATGGCCCGCGGCAGATAATACTGGGCCGTGACCGCCGCCAGCAGCTCCGCCGCCGATTCCTCCATAGGCGCGGTCAGCAGTTCCGTCTCCCGGCCCACCAGATCGCCGTTTTCCATGTGAAGAACGGCATAGCCGCTCTTGCCCGCCCCTCGGAACACGCCCCACACGTCCGTATCGGCGCACAGTCCCGCGATGACGGTCTGCTTTTTGCTCAGGGCGCTGATGGCTTGGATACGGTCTCTCAGCTGGGCCGCCTGCTCAAACCGCAGGGCCTCCGCCTCCGCTTCCATCTCGGCGGTCATGTCCCGGAGGAGCTGCTTGGAGCGTCCCTCCAACAACTGGGCCGCCTGCTCCATCCGGCGGTCATATTCCGCCTCCGGCATCTCCGGGCGGCAGAACCCGTCGCACCGGCCCATGTGGAAATTCAGGCAGGGCCGCTCCGCGCCGATGTCCCGCGGAAACTGTCGGCGGCAGGTGGGCAGGCGCAAAGCCTGACATACCGCATCCACTGCCTGACGGGTCTCGTACCGCCCGCCAAAGGGACCGAAGTACTTCGCGCCGTCATTGGCGGGTCGATTCACCAGAGTGAATTTCGGATACCGCCCCCGGCTGAGGCGCACCAGCGGATAGCCCTTGTCATCCTTCAGCAGGATGTTGTACCGGGGCATATGCCGCTTGATGAGGGAGTTTTCCAGCACCAGCGCCTCAAATTCACTGGTAACGAAGATCGTATCGAAATGATCTACCTGACTGACCATCTGCCGGGTCTTGACACTGTGGGCCGCGCTGTCCTGAAAATACTGGCTCACCCGGTTTTTCAGTTTTTTCGCCTTGCCCACATAGATGACCTTCCCGGTCTTGTCCATCATCAGATAGACGCCGGGCTGTAAGGGCAGATCGTTGGCCTTTTCCCGCAGCTCGTCCTTTGTCATGATTTCGCCTCCTATCCGGCCTAAGAACAAAAGAGCATCACTTTACAGTGATGCTCTTGTTTGGTGCGCGAGGCGGGACTTGAACCCGCACGTCCGTAACGGACACTAGAACCTGAATCTAGCGAGTCTGCCAATTCCACCACTCGCGCGCATAAGCAATCTTTCCGGAGAGAAAACTGGTGCGGCTGACGGGACTTGAACCCACACGTCGAATCGACACCAGCACCTCAAGCTGGCCTGTCTACCAGTTCCAGCACAGCCGCAAACAAATACCGCCTAAAAAAGACTGCTTGATTATTATAGCCATTCGTATCCATAATGTCAACCAGAATTTGCGGTTTTTCTAAAAAAATTTTCCGGGCGGCAAAACCGCCCGGAAAAACAGGGCCTCAAAGCTGGGACAAAACCTCGCCAATGGGGTCCGTAATGACCAGCCCCGCCGCCAGATCCCGGGCCACCGGGGATTTATTGATGAGGGCCAGCCGGTCCCCACGGAAATAGTTGATAAGTCCCGCCGCAGGCCACACATTCAGGGAGGTGCCGCCCACGATCAGCAGATCCGCCTGCGCGATAGCGTTCACCGCGCCGTCGATGACCCGGTCATTCAGGGCCTCCTCATAGAGCACCACGTCCGGCTTGATGACGCCGCCGCAATCGCACCGGGGAACCCCTGTGGTGTGGAGGATGTGATCCAGATCGTAGAATTTTCCACATTTTTCGCAGTAATTCCTGTGTACGCTGCCGTGCAGCTCATAGACCTGTTTGCTGCCAGCGGCCTGATGAAGTCCGTCGATGTTCTGGGTCACCACTGCCAGCAGCTTCCCCTCCCGCTCCCATTCCGCCAGCTTTTTGTGGGCGGCGTTGGGCTTTGCGTCAGGGCAAAGCATTTTCGCCCGGTAAAAGCGGAAAAATTCTTCGGGATTGCTTTTATAAAACGTATGGCTTAAAATAGTCTCCGGAGGGTATTTCCACTCCTGATGGTACAATCCGCCGGTGCTGCGGAAATCCGGGATCCCGGACTCCGTGGACACTCCGGCTCCGCCGAAAAAGACGATTTTCCGGGCCGCGTCGGTCCATTCCTTTAATGTTCTGACCGCATCCGTCATAAAAATACCCCTCCAGTCTGTATAATAAGGAAGTTATCTATGAACATTCAGATCTTCGGCTCCTCCAAATCCTTCGATACGAAGAAGGCGGAGCGCTGGTTCAAGGAGCGCCGTATCAAGTATCAGTATATCGACGTTCCCTCAAAGGGATTATCCCCCCGGGAGTACCAATCCGTCAAGCAGAAAGTTGGCTTTGAGGCGCTGGTGAATACAAAATGCCGGGCGTACGAGGAGCTTTACATGGCCTATATCACCCCGGACGCTCAAGAGGAAAAGCTGCTGGAATATCCGGAGCTGTTCAACACCCCCATCGTCCGCAACGGCAAGGAGGCCACTGTGGGCTACTGCCCGGACGTCTGGGCCAAATGGGAGTAAAATCTTCCCGGAGGGAGACACTGCTATGTGGGACAACACCCTGCCGAAAAACCGTTTTCTCCGCTTCTGTGTACTGATGGCCCATCGCTGCGGGCGGCATAATGTGGCCATGCAGAGTGCGGCGCTGGCCTTTTACCTGCTGTTCATGATCTTTCCCTTCCTCATTTTCATCAGCGCCCTGCTGGGTCTGCTGGATCTGAACATCACCGGCATGATGACCGTCCTCTCTGATTTTCTGCCGGAGGAAGTGGTGGACCTGCTCCGGATGTACTTCACTTACGTCACCGACAATCCCAGCCCCCAACTCATGGTATTCGGTCTGGTCTTTTCCATCTACTTCCCCATGCGGGCCACCAACTCTCTGATGGCCGCCGTGCGGACAGCCTACCATTTAGGCCCGCCCAAGGGCTTTATCACCCAATGGATCAAGGTGCTGCTCTATACCGTGACCCTCATTGTCACCATCGCCCTGACCCTGTCTCTGATGACCTTCGGAGAGCGGGCGCTGTGGTACACCGTGGAGCATTTTCACCTGCCGGAATTCCTGGCGAAGCTGTGGGTAACGCTGCGGTTCCCCGTAGCCGGGGCCGTCAGCTTTCTGGCACTGTTCCTGCTCTATGCCCTGGCCCAGGATACCATCCAACCCCTGAAAAATATCTGTCCCGGCGTTCTGTTCTCTCTGGCAGCGTGGATGGCGTTCAGCTGGCTCTATTCCTACTACGCCAACCACTTCTCCCACTACTCTGTGCTCTATGGCTCCATCGGCGCCGTCATTGTGGTGCTGATCTGGCTGAACCTCTCGGCATTCACATTGATTCTGGGTGCGGAGATGAACGGTGTGCTCATCAGTATGCGGAAGGACCGTCTGGAGCAGGACACCAATGTACCCAAGGCATAAATCGTCTGTCAAATCTCAGCCGCGGCCTCGCTGCGGGAAAGGAAGCTGTTTTATGGATACAAAATTGCAGGAATATGCAAAATTACTGATCGAAGTAGGCCTGAATGTTCAAAAGGGCCAGACTCTCATCATTTCATCGCCGGTGGAGTGCGCCTCCTTCGCCCGGCTGTGTGCTGACGCGGCCTATGACGCAGGCTGCCGGGAGGTCATCATGAACTGGAGCGACGACTATCTTAGTCGTCAGAAGTTCCTCCGGGCGGACGCCTCCGTTTTCGATGACACGCCGGAGTGGCGCGAAAAGTTTTTCACCAGCTATGCGGAAATGGGAGCCGCCTATCTGGCCATTGCCGCCAGCGATCCGGAAACGCTGAAGGGCGTGGACCCCGACCGGCTGGTCCGGTCTCAGAAGTCCGGTTCCGTGCTCCGCAAGACCTTTGACCGGCTCCAGATGAGCAACGGCTTCCCCTGGTGCATCGCCTCGGTGCCTATTCCCTCCTGGGCCGCCACCGTGTTCCCGGAGCTGCCGGAGGATCGGGCCATGGAAAAGCTGTGGGATGCCATTCTCCGCTCTGTCCGCATTCAGGGAGACGGCACCGCCGTTTCCGCCTGGCGTCAGCATCTGGATACCCTGGGCCGCCGGAAGGACCTGCTGAACAAATATCACTTCAAGTATCTCCACTACACCAACTCTCTGGGCACTGACCTCACTATCCAGCTGCCGGAGGATCACCTCTGGGCTGCCGGCAACTCCGTGATGAAAAACGGGGTGGAGTTCGTGGCCAATATGCCTACGGAGGAGATTTTCACCGCCCCTTTGAAAACCGGCATTAACGGCGTGGTCTATTCCGCCATGCCTCTGGTGGACAGCGGCAACATCATCGACAAGTTCTACTTCATCATCCGGGACGGCAAGATTGTTGAGGCTCACGCCGAAAAGGGTGAGGAATTCCTGAAAGCCGCCATCAGTGTGGACGAAGGCGCCAGCTACTTCGGAGAAGTGGCCCTGGTCCCCTATGACAGCCCCATTTCCAATCAGAAGATCCTGTTCTACAACACCCTGTTTGACGAAAACGCTTCCTGCCATCTGGCCTTCGGCGAGGCATATCCCGAGTGCATTGAAGGCGGCGAGTCCATGACCCGGGAGGAGGTACAGGCCCACGGCCTGAACTATTCGCTGACCCATGTGGACTTCATGATTGGCACCGCCGACCTCTCCATCGTGGGCACCACCCATGACGGCCGGGAGATTCCCGTCTTTATCAACGGAAACTTTGCCATCTGATGCAGCAGACCTAACAAGAAAGAGAGAATTATATGATCACAAAACCGAAATTTGACGAATCCGTTTTTGTCTGTCCCGGTGCCGCCATCGTAGGGGACGTCACCCTGGGAAAGAATGTCAACGTGTGGTACAACGCCGTCCTCCGCGGAGATGACGGTGCCATCAAAGTGGGCGACAACACCAACGTTCAGGACTGCGCAGTGCTGCACGAGGAGACCACGGTCGGTTCCGGCTGCACCATCGGCCACGGGGCCATTGTCCACGGCTGCACCGTGGGCGACAACGTGCTCATCGGCATGGGCGCCACCGTTCTCAACGGTGCAAAGATCGGCGATAACTGCATCGTAGGCGCCGGGGCGCTGGTCACCGGCAAAATGGACGCTCCCGCCGGTTCCATGATCCTGGGCAGCCCCGCCAAGGTGGTCCGTCCCCTGACGGAGGCCGAGATCGAGAGCAACCGGGAATCCGCCCGGGAATACTGTCATCAGGCAGACCGGTACCGCGAGGACTGATTTGCGCCAAAAATAGGGAAAACGCTGAAAGAAGCCCGGATTTTCACACTTCTTTCGGCGCTTTGCCGCTTGCAACCAAACCGCCGTGCGCATATACTTGCTCCGATATTAAACGATTACTTCTAAAACAAGGAGCAATTTATATGACATTGCAGGTTTCACCTCAGACCAAACGGGTCTTTCACCTCTCGCTGCCCATCTTCGCGGAGCTTCTCTTACAGCTTCTGGTGGGCAATATGGACCAATTCATGATCTCCCACTTCGGCTCCGCCGCCGTGGCCGCCATCGGCAACGGCAATCAGGTGATGAACGTGGTCATCATCGTGCTCACCACCATGAGCACCGCCGCCACCATTCTCCTGACCCAGCACATCGGCGCGGGCCGGGTCGGTGAGGAATGCAGCGAGATCGTCACCGTGGCCGTTACGGTCAGCGCCGTATTCAGCTTTCTGGTGGGCCTGTTTTTGCTTTTAGAGCCGGAACTGGTCTTCCAGCTCCTGCGGACGCCGGAGGACGCCTTTGACGGTGCCTGCCTTTACACCCGCATCGTAGGCGGTACGGTACTGCTTCAGGGGCTGTATATCCAGCTCTGCGCCGTACTGCGGAGCTACACCCTGCTGAAAGAGGTGGTGGTGCTCTCCGTTTCCATGAACCTTCTGAATGTGGCAGGCAACGCCATTCTGATCAACGGCTTCTTCGGCTTCCCACAAATGGGCGTGGCTGGCGCCGCCGTATCCACCGTGATCTCCAAGGCTGTGGGCCTGACGCTGGCCTGCATCACTCTGAAACGCAAATGCACCGTCCGTTTTTCCCTGCAATATCTGCGCCCCTTCCCCGCAAAGACCTTCCGCGCCCTGCTGGGCATCGCCCTGCCCTCCGGTACGGAGGCCCTGTCCTATAACGTATCCCAGACCTTCATCCTCCGCTTCATCAATCTGATGGGTGCGGCGGTGGTCAGCGCCAAGGTCTATGGCAGTATGCTGGCCAACGTGGCCTATGTGTACTCCATCGCCGTGGGGCAGGCCACCCAGATCATTCTGGGCTACATGATCGGCGGCCGGAAGCTGGATGAGGTCAGCGGCCGTGTCTGGTCCACCATCCGCATCGCGCTGGCTGCCTCCGAACTGCTGACACTGCTGATCCTCATTTTCTGCGATCCCATTTACAGCATCTTCACCGATGATCCTGTGATCCACGCGCTGGGCCGGCAGATCCTTTATGTAGAGTTCGGTCTGGAGATCGGGCGGTCCATCAATATCGTCATGACCCGCTGCCTCACCACCGCCGGAGACGTCTGGTACCCTGTGGGCGTGGGCATTTTCAGCATGTGGATCGTGGCCGTAGGCGGAAGCTGGCTGCTGGGACACGCGCTGAACTGGGGTCTTGTGGGCATCTGGATTGCCATGGCCTGCGATGAATGTCTCCGGGGTGCGTTGTTTACGATCCGTTTCCGGAGTGGTAAGTGGAAGGAAACCCGGCTGGTGACTGATTCAACGAAAGGAACCTGACTTATGGAATTCAACAAGCAGACCGTGAAGGCCCTGTTGGGCGTTGTCTGCGGCGGCATCGCCTTCGCCGCGGCGCTGCTGCATCTGGATGTGGTGGCAGGTGCCGCCGGGTGGCTGCTGGGCATTTTGTCCCCGCTGCTACTGGGCTGTGCCATCGCCTTTATTCTCAATGTCCCCATGCGGGCGATGGAGCGCTGCCTGTTTCCCCACGCAAAAAAAGCCAATAAGCTCCGCCGCCCGCTGGCGCTGCTGCTCACCGTTGCGGCAGTCTCCGCAGTGCTGGCGCTGGCGGGAATGGTGATCGTCCCCGGCGTGAGGGACGCTGTCACCTCTATCGCGGCGCAGGTACCGGAAGCCTTTGAGCGCTTGCAGGAAAGCGCCGCCCGCTTTCAGGAATACCTGCCCCTTCTGGCAAACCAGATCGAAGGGCTGTCTATCGACTGGGCCAGTCTTTCCCAGAAGGCCGTGGGGCTGGTCCAGAACTGGGGCAAGGGCCTTCTGATCTCCGGCGGCGGACTGGTCAGCGGCATCGTCAGCGGCGTCACAACCTTTTTCATCGGCCTGATCTTTTCTCTGTACATCCTGCTGCAAAAGGAAAAACTGGCCCGGCAGGGCCGTCAGCTTTGCTACGCCTTTCTGCCGGAGGCCGCCGCGGATCAGCTTCTGAATATTCTGCGGCTCAGTGAACGGACCTTTTCCAGCTTTCTCTCCGGTCAATGTCTGGAGGCCGTGATCCTGGGCACCATGTTTTTTGTGTCCATGACCCTGCTCCATTTTCCCTACGCACTGCTGGTGGGCGTTCTGATCGCACTGACCGCCCTGATCCCCATTGTAGGGGCGTTCATCGGCTGCGCCGTGGGTGCGCTTTTGATGCTGGTGAACGATCCCTGGCAGGCGCTGTGGTTCATTGTCCTGTTTCTGGTGCTCCAGCAGATCGAGGGCAACCTCATCTATCCCCATGTGGTGGGTTCTTCCGTGGGACTGCCCTCCATCTGGGTGCTGGCGGCCGTGACGGTGGGCGGCAGTCTCATGGGCATCCTGGGAATGCTGGTGTTTATCCCCCTGTGCAGCGTACTGTACGCCTTGCTGCGGCAGCTTACGGTCCATCGGCTGAAGCAGCGGCGCGTCCCCGCCGAAAAGTGGCGGGAACCGCCCAAGAAATAAGAAAGCAGTTCCATATAACTGGCAAAAAAGCCAAGCCGCGGAACGCGGCTTGGCTTTTTGCGGTCTTTTTGATTTTGTGGCAAGAGGCGGATACCACGCGGGAGGGGACGCCCTCGCTCCGTCAATTTCCCTCATCTATGATCGCTTTCCACCGGCGGTACTCCGGGGTTTCATCCCACTCCAGCGCTCTAGCTATATAGAACTCTGCAAGCTCAAAAGACGCGGGCGGCGTCAATGCGATAAAAAGATAATACGCCATCAAAAACGCACAGTAGGCAGCGGTTTTCATGCGTTCTTTCCCTTGAAACCTATGCAGTGACGCCTCCAAAACGAAGAACAGGTTGAGCCGGTCTACTTCACTTGCGTCCCCGTAAAAGCAATTCAGGTCATCCGGTGTGAGCCCCAATAAGACGTTCTCCTCAAAATACGGATGTCCGAAATCGATCGTTATCTTCACAGAATTTGCCTCCATGAGGCCGTTCCGCCAGCTTTCCCGCTATTTCAACTGGTCCAGCGTGAGAGAAAAGCTGGGCATGAAGGTCTCCAGAAAATACGCCACCTCCGGCAGACCGTATCCCTCCAGCGCCGCACGGGTCTGGGCGGCGGCGTCCCGGAATTCGCTGTTCCCGGCCTTCAATTCCTCCACGCATTTGATGTAGGCAGACAGCTTGTCCGCCGCCTTCACCAGCCGCTCCGTCTCCGGGTCCGTCACCGTGAGGATGGGTGCGTACACCGGCTGAAATTCCTCCGGCAGCATATGCAGCAGCTTTTCCTCCGCCACCGCTTCCACCTCCTTGTAGGCTTTGCGGATGGCGGGGTTGTCGTACTTGATGGGCGTAGGCATATCGCCGGTCAGAATCTCGCTGGCGTCATGATACAGCGCCGCCACCGCCACCGCTCCGGCGTCCGCATGGCCGCCGAATTTTTCGTTGCGGATCACCGCTAGGGCGTGGGCCAGCACCGCCACCTGATGGCTGTGCTCCTGCACGTTTTCCGGGGCTGTGTTCCGCATCAGCGCCCAGCGCTGGATGAAGCGCATCCGGGAGAGATAGGCGAAAAAGTGACTGCCGATCCTCATGCTTCTGCCTCCTGTTCCACGATTTCTCCCAACAGGGCCTCGCCGTCCACATCGGTGATCCGCACGGTCCGCAGTGCATTATGCAATTCCGCACCGTCCACCAAAACTTCCATATAGTTCGGGGCGTGGCCGAAGAATTTCCCGTTTTTCGGCTGCTCAAACAGCACCGGATACGTCCGGCCCACGCAGCCCTCCAAATAGCTCCGGTGCATTTCCTCCGCCACCGCCGCCGCCCGGCGGGCCCGCTCCTCCTTGACAGCCTTGGACACCTGCTCCATCTGCGCCGCCGGAGTGCCGGGACGGATGGAGTAGGGGAAAATGTGCATCTGGGCAAAGCGGCACTTCCGGATGAAGTCTAAGGTCTGAGCGAACTCCTCCTCTGTTTCCTCCGGGAAGCCGGTGATGAGGTCCGTGGTGACGGCGGGGCGGTCAAACCAGCGGTTCAGCAGTTCCACGGATTCCAGATACCGGGCGGTATCGTACTTCCGGTTCATCCGCTTCAAGGTGGCATCGCACCCGCTCTGCATAGACAGGTGGAACTGGGGGCACAGGTTCGGCAGAGCCGCTGCCCGGCGGCAGAAGTCCTCCGTCACAGTGCGGGGCTCCAGACTGCCCAGCCGCAGGCGCACCTCCGGCGCTGCGGCGGACAGGGCCTCCAGCAGGTCGATAAGGCTTTGGCCGTTTTTGAAGTCGTGGCCCCAGGAGGAGATTTCGATGCCTGTCAGCACGATCTCCCGGTAATCCTCTGCTGCCAACTGCCGCGTCTGCTCCACCGCCTGTTCCAGCGAAAGGGAGCGCACTGGTCCCCGGGCATAGGGGATGATACAGTAGGTGCAGAAGTTCACGCAGCCGTCCTCGATTTTCAGCATGGCGCGGGTGCGGCCCTCCATGCCGCCGGCAGGCAGCACCTCAAACACCCGCCGCTCAAAGGACTTGTCAATGGCCTCCAGATTTTTCTTTCCGGCGGCAGCCTCCTCAAGCAGGGAAACGAACCCCTCCCGGTCGCCGGTACCGGCGATGAGATCCGCCCCCAGCTTCCGCACATCCTCCGGATGGGTCTGGGGATAACAGCCGCACACTGCCACCACCGCCGCCGGATGCTGCTTCTGTACCCGGTGGATCACCTGCCGGGACTTCTGGTCGCTGACGGCGGTGACAGAGCAGGTATTCACCACATAGGCGTCGGCCTCGTCGGAAAATTCCACCACCTGATGTCCTTTTGCCCGGAGGGTCTGCTCCATAGCCTGCGTCTCATATTGATTCACCTTGCAGCCAAGGGTGTAAATGGCAACTTTCATAGGTTCTCCTTGCGTTTTCAGAATCGTTCTTATATAATGAATAATTACGCTATTGAAAGAGATTTCCGGGGGGATTCCCGTGATTTCCCTCCCATTATACGTTTATTTTCGGAATAGGGCAAGAGGAGGATTTTTTATGATCTATCTGGACCACGCCGCCACCACGCCGGTCCCCAAGGCTGTGGCGGACGCCATGTACACCGTGCTGACAGAACAGTACGCCAACCCCAACGCACAATATCCCTTCGGACAGGAAATGCGCCGCAGCGTGGAGGATTGGCGGGCTGTGATTGCCAAAGCCGTAGACTGCGAAGCAAACCAGCTTTTCTTTACCTCCTGCGGCACTGAGGGTGACAACTGGGCCATCCGGGCCGCCTGCTGGCAGAACCGCCATGTGGGCCGCCACATCGTCACCACCGCCGTGGAGCACCACGCCGTCCTCAACTGCTGCCAGCAGCTGGAGCAGGAGGGCTGGGAGGTCACGACCATCCTGCCGGATCAAAACGGCGACATTTCCGCCGAATCCGTTCTGGCGGCGGTGCGGCCGGACACGGCGCTGGTGTCCGTGATGATGGTGAACAACGAGCTGGGCAGCATCTATCCCATTGCAGACATCGCCAAGGGTTTGAAGGCCGTCAATGAAAAAACCCTGCTCCACACCGACGCGGTCCAAGGCTTTTTGAAAGTCCCCTTCTCTGCCAAAGCTCTGGGAGCGGACTTCATCGCCATCTCCGGCCACAAGATCGGCGCGCCCAAGGGCATCGGCGCTCTTTACATCGGCCCCCGGGTGCGGAATCCCCGGCCCTTGCTGCCCGGCGGCGGTCAGGAAATGGGCCTGCGCTCCGGCACGGAGGCCACCGCCCAGATCGCGGGTTTCGCCAAAGCGGTGGAGCTGCGTTGGGACCATTTGGAGGACAAACTGCATCACATGGCTGAGGTCAAGGCCTACGCCGTGGAAAAGCTGACGGCCATTCCAGACCTCCAGATCATCGGTAGCGGCAAGGCCCCCCATGTCCTGTCCGTTTCCATGGCGGGCTGGCCCAGCCAGAATGTGGTAAACGATCTTGGCAGTCAGGGGATCTGCATCTCCGCCGGCTCCGCCTGTCATCACGGAAAGTCCAGTCAGGTCGTGTCGGCTCTGGGCCTGCCTAAGCGGGTGGCTGCCGGTGTCATCCGGCTGAGCTTCGGCCCCGAGACCACCTTTGCGGACATCGACGCCTGCGCGGAGGCTCTGCGGAACCACCACGACCGCCGGATGCCCATGCTGTAAACTGTCAAGGGGGAGCAGGCTCCCCCTTGAGAATTCCCCACACGGTTCACTGCTATGCAGAAGGTGAATTGCCGCAAAGCTGCAAGAGACGCCCCTCTGGAGAGCTCGCTATGCTCGCACACTTGTGAACCGCAAAGTATGTTTTGTCAGGTACACGCCCTGACAAAACATGGATTCCATTTATTATTCTGAATAAGGAATTTCATTTTATGAATTTCAGCTATCTTCGCCGGGAGCCCGGCTTCTACCGCCGGGTCTTTACACTGGCTCTGCCAGTGGTCCTTCAGAACCTCATCACCACCTCTCTTGGCTTCATGGACACCTTCATGGTGGGTCTGGTCGGTCAGGAGCAGATGTCCGCCGTCACCGTGGCCAATGTACCCATCTACATCATCCAGCTCATCGTTTTCGGTCTGCAAAGCGGCTCCCGCGTGCTCATCAGCCAGTTCTGGGGTCGGGGAGATCGGGAATCCATCAACCGGGTCATGGGTATCGGCTTCTTTGTGGCAGGAGGCATTTCCACCCTCTGCGCTCTGACCATGGGGCTGTTCCCCCGACAGGTGCTGATGCTCATTACCGACAATGCCCGTCTGGTGGAGTTGGGCACCTCCTACATCCGCATCGTGGGCTTCTCCTATATTCTCAACTCCCTCTCCTCCATCTACATCGGTATGCAGCAGAGCATTGAGAATCCCCGCTTCGGCATGACGGTATTCGCCATTTCCACCGTCTGCAACACCGTAGGCAACTACATCCTGATCTTCGGCAAGCTGGGCCTGCCCGCACTGGGGATCACCGGCGCCGCCATCGCCACCTTCTCCTCCCGTGTGGTGGAATTTGTCATTTCCCTTGTCTACGCCCTGCGCTGCAAGCAGATGCCCCTGATGCCCGCCTGTATTCTCCGGCCCGGCAAGGCCACCTTCCGCAGCTTTGTGAAATTCTCCACGCCGGTGCTGCTGAACGAGACTCTCTGGGGTACCGGCACCTCGCTCTACACCGTCATCATGGGCCACATGGCGGGCAGCACAGACCTGATCTCCGCCTATACCGTGGCAGGCAACATCGACAAAATGGTAACGGTAGCCATCTTCGGTGTGGCAGCGGCAGCCGCCGTGATCGTCGGCAAAGAGGTGGGCATGGGCGGCAAAAACGCCTATCCCATTGGTCAGGCCCTGACCTTTGTGGCCTTTTGCACCGGCTGCGGCGTGGCAGTGGCGGAGCAGATCCTGTTCTGGCTCGTGCTGAAGCCCCACGTGCTGCCTCTGTTCTCCATGACTGCCGCCTCAGCGTCTCTCTGCGTGACCATGATGATCTGCTACTCCATCTCTGCCCCGCTCCACGCCTTTGCCACCACCGGCATCGTGGGCGTTCTCCGGGGAGGCGGCGATGTGCGGATTGCCATGCTGATTGACGTTCTCCCCCTGTGGTGCTTCACCCTGCCGCTGCTGGTGCTGCTGGGGCTGGTACTCCACGCTCCCATCGCCATCTTCTGCTTCATCATGGCCACGGAATCCGCTTTGAAGGTTCCCTTCGGCCTGCACCGGATCCGCAGCGGCAAGTGGATCCATGACGTGACCCAAGATCTGAACGCATAGGAGGGATCGTATGAAATCTCTGTTCCGCTGTCCTGTCTGCGGCGGTCCGCTGGACCGGGAGGAACGGGTCTACCGCTGCGCTGACCGACACAGCTATGACATCGCCAAGGAGGGCTACACCTATCTGCTGCCCCCCAATCAAAAGCACTCCGCCGATCCCGGCGATGACAAGGCTATGTCGGCAGCCCGCCGGGATTTCCTATCCAAAGAGTATTATATGCCGCTCTTAAATACGCTTTGTAGCCGGATTTTGCCGCTTGTGGGCGAGCATCCGGTGATTTTGGATGCCGGCTGTGGAGAGGGGTACTACACTGCCGGCATCCGGGCAGCCCTGACTGCCGCCAGGAAAACGCCCGCTATAGCCGGTATCGACATCTCCAAATCTATCCTCCGGCTGGCCGCCAAACGGGAAAAGCAGGTGGAGTTCGCGGTGGCCTCCTGCTATCATCTTCCCTTTGCGAATGAAACAGCAGACCTGCTGCTGGACTGCTTCTCCCCCTTGGCCATTGACGAATTCCGCCGGGTCCTGAAGCCCGGAGGCCATTTTCTCTATGTGGTACCCGGCGCCGACCATCTGTGGGAGCTGAAGCGGGTCCTCTACGATGCGCCCTACCCCAACGAGGAAAAAGAGACTCCCTACGAGGGCTTCACCTATGAGGCCATCGTTCCGGTGGACTTCACCCTCCATCTGGCAAATCAGGCGGATATCCAATCCCTCTTCCGTATGACGCCCTACTGCTGGAAAACCCCCAAGGCGGGCGTAGAGCGGATGGAAGCGTTGGAAAATCTGGACTGTCAGGCGTCCTTCCGCATCCACATCTTCAAAAAGCTGTAAAAAATACGGGGCGGTTTTCAAAACCGACCCGTATTTTTGTCCTTCTGTCAGACGGTCTGACCGGCCAGCCGCAGCCCCCGGCCAAAATCCTGAAATGCCTTTGTGATCAAGCCCTGACCGACGGTGTTGGGGTGGGTACCATCGGCGCAGAGGGTCTGCTCCAGGTGGCCGTAGTCCAAAAAGGCTCCACGGACATCCACCAGCGGCACATTTTCTTCCCGGGCCAAACGCTCCACCGCACGGGAATACCGCTCCTGCCAGACGTAGATGTTGCCCACGTCTCCCAGCCAGCGCATCACAGCCTCTTTATCCAGATCTCCGCACCACCAGTTGAAAAAGCGCTCGCTGTCCAGCGGCGGCAGGTTGGTAAGGATGGGCCGGATACCGTGGCTCCGTACCCGCCGGATCATCTCCCGGTACAGCTCCACAAACTCCGGTAGCGGCACGTTGGGCTGATGGTCCCCCGTGGGGTCCTCCGCGATCTCCTTCCAGCGGAAATCGCAGTCATTGCCGCCGAAGTCCATCACCATCATGTCGCAGGGCAGCTTCCGGGCCAGCATCCGGTCCAGCAAGCGGCTGCCCTTGCGGACCGTGGCTCCAAAGTGCGCGTCATTATGAATGGAAAGCTGAAATTCCGATTCCAAAGCCTCCATATTGATCTCATTATGAGTACGATAGCGCCGGTCACCCAGATCTACCTGAATTCCCTTTAAGATGGAATCCCCTAACAGGGTCACCTGTCTGTTCTGTACCATACGATCACCTCATTGCCGTGTAATATAGTTTTCAAAACTATATTACATAGTATTCATCGTTTTGTCAAGAGCTATTCTTCAAAACGAAGGAACCATGACCCCGGTAGTCTGCTCGGTCAGCTCAAACGCCGCCCCTTGCAGATGGTGGACCTCCTCTGCGGGCCACAGCTCCAGAAATGACTCCACGCTGTCCACCTCCGTCAGGCCGTAGGGCGCGTGGTGGTAGTGCATGGGCACCACGCAGCGAGGATGCAGCGCATCGCACACCGCCTTTGCTCCGGCGGCATCCACTGTGTAAACACCCCCGACCGGCACCAGCACGGCGTCCACCGGGCCGATGGCCGCCGCCTGCTCCACCGTCAGCTGGTGCCCCAGATCGCCCAGATGGGCCACAGACAGGCCGCCGGCTGTAAAAATCCGGACCGTGTTGGTCCCCCGCAGCGCGCCGCCCCGGTCATCATGAAAGGTCTCTACCTCCCGGACCGTAAACGGGCTTTCCCGCTCCGGCAGCAGCTCCACACAGTCTGTGGCGTGATGGTCAAAATGGCCGTGGCTGCAAAAAACGGCGTGGGCCTGTATGTGCAAAGGCGGGTACCCCGCCACGCCGGTATACGGATCCAGTACAATGCGATAGCCGTCCTCCTCCAAAAGAAAACAGGCGTGTCCCAGCCAGGTCAGCTTCATAACGATCCCTCCTAAAATATCAGAAAAGGCAGCGGTCTCCCGCGCACACCCTTTACCCGCAAGGAGTATGCGGCATCCGTAGAGCGGCATAGCCGCTAACGGCTGCCCTACCTTACCGTCGCGGAGAATTTACTACTTTATCGACAGCCTCTTTCCTTTTCATTCAGCCCTTATTCTACACGAAATCTTCCCCTACGGCAAGAGGGCCGTCAGCGAGTTGTAAACTTTTTCGATTTCCCACGATTTTTGTGGAACACCTGCGGCCTTTGTGCTATACTGGATGCTGTAATATTGTGTATTGCGTCCCAGCGCAGGACATACATAAAAAAGGAGGATGCGCAAATGGCAAACCGTGTTGTCATCACCATCTGCGGAGAGGAATACACCTTGGTAGCGGACGAGACTTCCGCCTACATGCAGAAGGTAGGAAGCTGTGTCAGCGACAAAATGACTGAGGTCATGAACGATGCCAAGGTGGGCCGCACCGACGCCGCCGTGCTCACTGCCGTCAACCTGACGGATGAGCTGTTCAAATCTCAGGCCGCCGCCGAGCAGCTTCGGAGCCAGATCAAAGGCTATCTGGACGAGGCTTCCAAGGCTCAGGCCGAGGTCAGCGAGCTGAAACGGGAGATCTTCCGCCTTCAGCAGCGTCTGGACAACCGCAAGTAATGGCTCTGGAACTGCTCTCCCCCGCCGGGTCTCCGGAAGCCCTCCGGGCCGCCGTCCAGAGCGGCTGCGGCGCCGTCTATCTGGGTTGGGGGAATTTCAACGCCCGCCGGAGCGCCAAAAACTTTTCTGACGAAGAATTCGCCGATGCCATCCGGTACTGCCATCTCCGGGGCGTCCGGGTCTTTCTGACCCTGAACACCCTGCTGACGGACCGGGAGCTGCCTCTGGCCTTAGATGCCGCCCAGACGGCCTGCCGTCTCGGGGTGGACTCCGTGCTGGTGCAGGACTGGGGCCTGTTTGCCCTGCTGCGGGAGGCCTTGCCGGACCTCCCCCTCCACGCCAGCACTCAGATGAGCGTCTTTACTGCCGGCGGCGCCAACGAGGTCTATGGGGACGGCTGCGAGCGGGTGGTCATTGCCCGGGAGTGCTCCCGGGAGGACACCGCCGCCATCTGCAAGGCCTGTCCCGCCGAGATCGAGATCTTCGGCCATGGTGCTCTCTGCATGTGCTACTCCGGCCAGTGCGAAATGAGCGCCCTCATTGGCGGACGCAGCGGCAACCGGGGCGCCTGCGCCCAGCCCTGCCGCCTGCCCTACGGCTTCAACGGCCCCGCCAAAAACACCTACCCACTCAGTCTGAAGGACAGCTGCCTTGCTGACCGCATTTCCGACATGGAGCGAATGGATGTCAGCTGCCTGAAACTGGAAGGCCGCATGAAGCGCCCTGAATATGTGGCGGTCATCACGGACATTTACGCCCGTCTGATCCGGGAGGGCCGGAAGCCCACCGCCGCCGAAAAAAAGGATCTGGAGCTGGCCTTTTCCCGCTCCGGCTTTACAGCGGACTACTGGCAGGGTCGCCACGGCCCCGCCATGTTCGGCACCCGCCCTGAAAACACCCCGGAACCGAAGGAATTGTTTGCCGCCGCCCGAGCCAAATACGAAAAGGACGACGCCCGCACCGTTCCCATCCATTTCTCCTGCTCCTGTCAGGCCGGACAGCCGGTTTCCCTGACAGTTTGGGACGATGACGGCCATGTGGCCGCCGCCGAAGGCCCCATCCCGGAGCCGGCTCAGAACAAGGCACTGACGGCTACCGATCTGGAATTCCGTCTGCAAAAGACAGGCGGCACCGCCTTCCGCTGTACGGACGGCTCCGCCGATGTAGCAGACGGCCTGTTTCTCTCCGCCGGAGCGGTCAACGCCCTGCGCCGGAACGCTCTGGCTGCCTTGGAGGACGCCCTTTGTGCCGTTCCGGTCCGCCGGGAACAGGACTTCTCCCCCCTGCCGAATCTGGACTGCACCGCCGATACCCCGGCCCTGACCGTTTCCGTCACAACCTGGGCGCAGGCGGAAGCGCTGCTGCCCCTGGCCCCCGCTCGCATCGACCTCCCCTTGGAGCTGCTGGCGGAGCGGGACGCGCTGCCGGACTTTGCCGGGGAGTGGTGCGCCATTCTTCCCCGTGTCTGGCGGGACCGAAATGAACCTCAACTCCGCGAGTGGCTGGCCCACGCTAAAAAACTGGGTGTCACCTCCGCTCTGGCTGGGAATATCGGCCATCTGCCCCTTTTGCGGGACGCGGGGCTGACTATCCGCGGTGACTTCGGCCTCAACGTGTTCAACAGCCGCTCTCTGGACTATCTCCGGCGCAAGGAGCTCTCCTCCGCCTGCCTGTCCTTCGAGCTGCGGTTCCCACAGATGCGGGACATCCAAAAGCTGATCCCGGCAGAGGCCATCGTCTACGGCCGACTGCCCCTGATGATCACGGAAAACTGTCTTGTGCAGAATGAAACCGGCTGTCACCTGTCCGAAGCGGGTGACGCCGTCCCCCAGCAGGCTCCCTGCCGCAAGCCAAACGATCTTCAGGACCGCACCGGGGCAAAGTTCCCGCTGCTCCCGGCCTACGGCCACCGGACGGAGATCCAGAACAGTGCGCCGGTGTGGCTGGCGGACAAGCCCGAGTGGAAGCACTGTGGCCTGACCTATGCCCGCCTGCGGTTCACCACGGAAGCACCTGCGGAATGTGCGGACATTTTCCGGGCCTACCAGACCGGTGCCCCCGCCTCCGGCCCCTTCACCCGGGGACTCTACTACCGCGGTGTGGATTGACCCGACGGCAGAATCTCACCGGAATCCCCCGCTTTTTCAGGCGATTTTCAGTTCTATTTGTATAATAGAAACCATATAATACAATTTGTTTTTAATTTTGGAGTTTTACATGGAAGAGATCAAGGTAAAATATTTTGTGGACGGCATCGACGAGCTGTGCTATGTGGCAGGCAAATCCGACTGGATCGACCTCCACGCCGCCGAGGATGTGGACATGAAGGCCGGAGAATTCCGTCTGATCCCCTTGGGCGTCGCCATCGAGCTGCCGGAGGGCTATGAGGCCCATGTGGTGCCCCGCAGCTCCACCTTTAAGAACTACGGTCTGCTGCAAGCCAACTCCATGGGTGTGGTGGACTACACCTACCGGGGAGACAATGACCAGTGGCGCGTTCCCATGTACGCCACACGGGATGTCCACATCGACAAGAACACCCGCATTTCCCAGTTCCGCATTATGAAGAACCAGCCCCCTCTCGTCTTTACCCGTGTGGAACACCTCACCGGTCCCGACCGGGGCGGCTTCGGCTCCACCGGCAAGTAAGGAGGGCCGCCATGTCTCGCATCGTTTTGGCCTCCGGGTCTCCCCGGCGGCAGGAATTATTGAACCGCATCGGCATCACGGATTTTGACATCCGGGTGCCCCAGACGGACGAGCACTACCCGGCGGGTCTCACCCCGGCGCAGATCGTGGAATACATCTCCCGGGAAAAGGCGGATGCCGCCGCCAAGCTCTGCACCCCGGAGGAGATCGTCATCACCGCCGACACCATGGTGTTTCTGGATGACCAGCGTTTGGGCAAGCCTCAAGATGAGGCCGACGCGCTGCGGATGCTCACCGCGCTGCAGGGCCGCCGCCACACTGTCTGCACCGGCGTCACCGTCCGTCAGGGAGACCGTGTACTCACGGAAAGCGAAGCCACCGGCGTGGTGTTCCGCCCCGCTGAGGAATCCGAGCTGCGGGCCTACATCGCCACCGGAGAACCCATGGACAAGGCCGGAGCCTACGGCGTGCAGGGCAAGGGTGCCCTGCTGGTGGAGCGGCTGGAAGGCGACTTCTTCAACGTCATGGGCCTGCCGGTGCTGCGTCTGAGCCGGATGCTGGCCCAGTTCGGCGTGAAGCTATTGTAATCGATTGCGTTTTAACTTTTTAGAAGGAGAACTTCCTTGAAGGATTTTCTGAGAAATCACGGATTATGGATCCTCTTCGCCGGGGCGGTGATCGCCGTGGCGCTGGCTCTGCTGTCCTATTTCAGCACCAACGCCTCCCCGCTGGTGGATCTGGCCAACACCATTACCAGTCCTTTCCGGGCAGTCTGCACCTCCGTATCCGGCTGGTTCACCGACAAGCAGAATTACTATGAGGACGTCACCGCCCTGAAAGCGGAAAATGAGGCCCTGAAAAAGCAGATCGCGGAAATGGAGGCCACCGTCCGTCAAGGCGAGGCCGCCAGTCAGGAAAATGTATTTCTCCGGGACCTGCTGGATCTGCGTCAGCAGCGCCGGGACCTCAGCGACTTCGAGACCGCCACCGTCACGGAGCGGGGTGTCACCAACTGGACCGCCTCCCTGACGCTGAACAAGGGCACGGCCCACGGCGTGGAGATCGGTGACTGCGTTATCGACGGAAACGCCAGTCTGGTGGGCCGCATCAGCGAGGTGGGCTACAATTGGTCCACGGTTTTGACCGTGATCGACACTGACACCTCCTTGGGTGCCCGTGTCTACCGGACCAAGGACATCGGCATTGCCGGCGGCGATTTCGCCCTGATGGGTGACGGCAAGCTGAAGCTGGATTCCCTCCCCGCCTCCTGCCAGCTGTTGGAGGGCGACCTGGTAGTTACCTCCGGTCTGGGCGGCTATCTGCCCCCGGATCTGGTCATTGGCTCTGTCTCCGAGCTTCGGGCCGACGATTCCGACACCTCTAATTATGCCATCCTCACCCCCGCTGCGGACCTGAACGGTCTCACGGAGGTGTGCATCATCAAATCCTTTGAGATCGTAAGCTGACCGCTTACCGTTCATTCACCATTACAGAAGGGAGGGATTCCCCTTGCTGGCCCGCAGCGCCACGATTTTTAAATGGACTCTGTATACTTTGGCCGGGCTGGTCTGGGCCGTTGTTCAGGCCGCTTTTCTCCAGCGTGTAACCATCTGGGGCGTCATTCCCTTTCTCTATCCCCTCATCGCCGCCCTCCCCGCTACCTTTGAGGGCCCCGCCGCCGGCACGGTCTACGCCCTTGCCTGTGGCGTTTTCTGCGACCTGCTACTCCCTTCCCCCATTCCCTGCTTTTATACTCTGATCCTCCCCCTTGTAGGCCTCGCCGCCGGACTGCTGTCCCAGAGTCTGATCCCAGCTGGGTATCTCTGCTCTGCCGCCGCGGCTCTGCCCGCCTATCTGCTGACAGGCATCTTCCACTGCATCGTCCTTTGGGCTCAGGGCCATCCCGCATGGGGTGCGGCCATGTCCGTCACCCTGCGGGAACTGTGCGCCTCCCTGCTGTGGAGCCTGCCTATGACCTGGCTGTTCCGCCGGGTCTATCTCCGCGTTCATGTTGACGATTAAGGACTTTCCACGGAGGTAATCATGAACCAACGCCCCTCCCAACTCACCAGATTCCGCGTCATGGCTGCCATGGCGCTGGCAGTGCTGGCCATTTATCTGGTGGTCCTTTTCAATACCCAGGTTGTTCACCACGAGGAATATCTGGCCAAATCCATTCAGACCATCACCCGCATGGAAAATGTGGAGGCCTCCCGGGGCATCATCACCGACCGCTCCGGCCGGACCCTTGTGACCAACCAATCCACTTACAGCCTGACCTTTGACGCCTCTCTTTTGAAGCCCGGTGAAAACCAGAATGACGCCATCCTCCGTCTGGTCACCCTCTGCCGGGATCAGGGGGTCGCTTGGGAGGATAACCTCCCCCTCTCCCTGGACGGCGCGGCCCATTTCACCGTAGATACCCTTACCGACACGCAGAAGAGCCGCTTTTTCTCCTACCTTCGGGACCTGAAGCCCACCCGGGAGCTGCTGGCCGCCTATGTCCGCCAGCACCCGGAGCTGCTGAAGCCCCCCAAGGAGGGTGAAACTGCTCTGGACCCGGCCACCGCCAAGGATACGGAGCTTTTGAAGCAGACCAACAGCGCCGCGCTGACCAATTCCCTCCTGCTGAACGCCGGCGTCACGCCCGCCAAGCTCTTCGACTGGATGCGGGAGGATATGAAGCTCTCCGGTGATTATTCCGACAGCGACGCCCGCCTGATCTTGGGCGTCCGGTACGAATTGAAGCTGCGGAAGCTGGGCGCCAACAACAACGCCTACGTTCTGGCGCAGAACGTGGATGTAGCCTTCTGCTCCCTCATCAGCGACGGCCAGTTTCAGGGGGCCAAGATCATCCGCTCCTCCGCCCGGCAGTACGCCACCACCTACGCCACCCATATTTTAGGCACCGTGGGCCGTATCCCCGACTATACCGATGAATGGGAAGATCGGGGCTATCTAATGGATGACACCATCGGCCTCTCTGGTGCAGAAGCCGCCTTTGAGGACTACCTCCGGGGTACGGACGGCAAGCGGATGATCTCCGTCAACAGCGACGGAAAGATCACCGGTGAATATTATAGTGTAGAGCCCCGCTCCGGCTATACCGTGGAGCTGACAGTGGATCTCAAGCTCCAGCAGGCGGTGGAGGACACTTTGGCCGCTAAAGTAGCCCAGTTGAACCAAAAAGACCATCTGGACAGCCGGGGTGCCGCCGCCGCTGTGGTCAAAGTCGGTACAGGCGAAATTCTGGCACTGGCCTCCTGCCCTTCCTATGACCTCTCCACCTGGCGGAAGGACTTTGCGGAGCTGCGGGACGATCCCGCCAAGCCCCTGACCAACCGCGCCACCAACAGCCCCTACGCCCCCGGCTCCACCTTAAAGCCCGCTACCGCTGTGGCGGCACTGGAATCCGGTGTCACCACCACCACCGAGACCATTTTTGACCCCGGCTACTGGAAATACCCCAGTGCCACTTGGGAAAACAACACGAATTGCTGGAAGCGCAGCGGACACGGCAAAATGAACGTCACCAGCGCCATCACCAATTCCTGCAACACCTATTTCATGGAAATGGGTTACCGCATGGGACTGGACACACTGAACGAATACTATTCCGCTCTGGGCCTCGGTGAGCCCACCGGCATCGAGATCGGTGAAAGCACAGGCCGACAGGCCGTCAACGAAAGCGGCCAGGATCAGGCCCCGTGGGCAGCTTTCGGCCAGGCCAATCAGGAATATACCCCGTTGCAGCTTGCCAACTACATTGCTACTCTTGTCTCTGGTGGCAAGCATTACCCCGCCCATTTGTTGAAAACCGTCAAGTCCTACGATAACTCTGAGATCATCGCTACCGGCGACACAGAACCCCTCAACACCCTGAACATCAGCGATTCCACCCTGCAAGCTGTGAAAAAAGGTATGCTGGGCTACACCACCAACGGCGGCTCCGTGGCCGGTCCCTTCCAGAACTGCGTAGTCTCCGCCGGTGCGAAAACCGGTACCGCCCAGATCGGCGGCTCCATGAAAAACGGCGTGTTCGTAGCCTTCGCACCCTATGACGAGCCGGAGATCGCCGTGGCTCTGGTATTGGAAAAGGCTGACGCCGGCGCGGTTCTGGCCACCACCGCTGTGGACATTATCAACGCTTACTTTGACCGGGAGGACACGGCGTCCATTCTCCCGGAAAATCAACTGATTCCTTGATTCGGAGGTCTCTCCCATGCGTGATCACTTTGTGTTCGACTCCCGCAGTGAGTTCTGCAAAAAGCCCTACGGTGCCGTCCCCTGCGGCAGCGATGTTGTGTTTCATGTCCGTCCCCTCACCCGGGATGGCTATTCCCGCTGTGTCCTGGTGGCGCGGCGGGAATTTTCCGGTGAAGAGATCCAGATGGAGCTTCTGCCGGAGGCTGTGGACGGTGAGCGTACCCGCTTCACCGGCGTCCTCACCGCCCCCTCAGAACCGGAGTTGCTCTGGTATCATTTCCGCCTGATCCGCTCCGATGGCTCCACGGCCCTGTTGGATCAATCCGGCTGGCAGGAGACCGGGGAGATCCAAAGCTGGCAGCTCACCGTCTACGAGAAAACGGCCACCCCTCTGTGGTTTGGCGGCGGTGTGGTCTATCAGATCTTCCCGGACCGCTTCTGCCGTCTTTCCCTCCCGGACCCCACCGGTCTGGTGGGAAACCGTTGGGTCCATGAGAATTGGAACGACCAGCCCGTTTGGGCGCCGGACCCAGACGGCGAGGTACGAAACCGGGACTTTTTCGGCGGCTCTCTCAATGGTATCACCGCCAAGCTGGATGATCTGGCCGCTCTGGGCGTCACCGTGCTGTACCTGAATCCTATTTTTGAATCCGCCTCCAACCACCGCTACAACACAGCCGACTACCTTCACATCGACCCCATGCTGGGCACTGAGGAGGACTTTCGCCGCCTTTGCCGGGAGGCCAAGGAGCGAGGCATCCGGGTGATTTTGGATGGCGTGTTCAACCACACCGGCTCCCAGAGCCGCTACTTCAACGCCGACGGCTTCTATCCCGGCGCAGGCGCGGCCCAAAGCACCGATTCCCCTTATTTCAACTGGTTTTCCTTCCATCCCTGGCCTACGGATTATGACGCCTGGTGGGGGATCATGACGCTGCCTGCTGTTCAGGAGAACGAGCCGGACTACCGGGACTTCATCATCCGGGGACAGGACTCCGTGGTGCGTCACTGGCTCCGGGCCGGGGCCTCCGGTTGGCGGCTGGACGTAGCCGATGAGCTGCCGGATGACTTTATTGCCGAAATTCGTACTGCTATGGAGGAAACCGCCCCGGACAGCTTCCTTTTGGGCGAGGTCTGGGAGGACGCCACCACCAAGGTGGCCTATTCCCAGCGACGGCGCTATCTGCTTGGCCACGAGCTGCACGGCGTGATGAACTACCCCTTCCGCACGGCGCTCATCGCCTACCTGCGAGGCGGGGATGCCGACGATTTCCGGGAAACACTGGAAGCCCTCCGGGAAAACTACCCGCCGGAGGCATTCCTCTCCCTGATGAACTTCCTTGGTACCCACGATACCCCTCGCATCCTTACCGTTTTAGGCGCAGACAACGTACCGGACAGCAAGGCAGACCGGGCAGCGTACCGCCTCTCCCCCGCCCAGCGCCAGATTGGCCTGGAGCGGCTGCGGCTGGCAGCATTGATCCTCTTTACCTTCCCCGGCGCGCCCACCGTCTATTACGGAGATGAAGCTGCTATGGAGGGTTGGGAAGATCCCTTTAACCGGGCCGGCTATCCTTGGGAGCAGGAAGATACTGATCTCAAAGCGCACTTTGCGGAACTGGCCCGGTTCCGGCGCTCCTTCCCGGCACTGCAAGCCGGCGTTCTTCATTGGATCTGGACCTCCGGTCCCCTGCTGATCTTTGCCCGGGAGCTGGATGGCCAACTTCTGACCACCGTGGTCAATACCGCTGATGTGTCTCAGGCCTTATCGCTGCCTTGGTCTGCTCCGCCTGCCCGGGATCTGCTTACCAGTCAGCGCTTCATCCCAACTGACAATGCAATTTCCTTGACATTGCCGCCCCGCAGCGGATTGCTGCTGCAAACCGATCTGCCGTGAAGCGCTCTCGCTTCCGCTTCATGTTTCACGTGAAACAACTCCGCTGACTTTTGTCAGCGGAGTTTCCTTTACATCCGCCGCCAACAAAATGTTTCACGTGAAACCAGTAGAATCTGAGTTTCCCAAAAATTGTTTTTATAAAAAATACTGCAAAACCGCATTTTTTTACAGGAACGCCTTGAAACACCGCAGGCTCCTTGTTATAATACTATTTGCTGAGTCATTGCACCGCAATGCTCCACGGCACTTATGCCGTGCATCAAACAGGGCTGTGGCCCGGAAAGCAGGTGGCCTGTGGCAAAAATCATTTCCATCGTAAACCAAAAAGGCGGCGTGGGCAAAACCACCACCTGTGTCAATCTGGCGGCAGCACTGGCGGAGCAGGGCAAGCGCGTCTTGCTTTGCGACTTTGACCCACAGGCCAATTCCACTTCCGGCATGGGCGTGGACAAAACCGTTTCCAAAGGCATTTACGAGGTGCTGGTCTCCGACGTGCCCGCCGTGGACGCGGTGGTGCACACCAAATATGGGGACGTCCTTCCCTCCAACAAGGCCCTGGCCGGTGCGGGCATCGAGCTGATCGGCATGGACCGCCGGGAATACCTATTAAAAGACGCCCTGAACCAGGTGCAGGACAGCTATGATTTCATTTTCATCGACTGTCCCCCCTCCCTGGAGCTGCTGACCCTCAACGCCCTCTGCGCCGCCGACAGCATTTTGGTTCCGGTTCAGGGCGAGTATTTCGCTCTGGAAGGTCTCAGCGACCTGATGAACACGGTTCGCATTGTGCGGCGCTCTTTGAACCCGAAGCTGGCGCTGGAAGGCGTTCTGCTGACCATGTTCGACGGGCGCACCAATCTGGCCATGCAGGTGGCGGAAGAGGTCAAGCACTACTTCCCCGGCAAGGTCTACGCCACAGTGATCCCTCGGAATGTCCGGCTCTCTGAGGCGCCCAGCCACGGAAAGCCCATCACGGCCTATGACCGCACCTCCCGCGGTGCGGAGGCCTATCAGGCACTCGCAGTCGAGTTCCTGAAAAAACAGTAGAAAGGAGCGTTTCTATGGCATCAAAAAAGCCCTCTGGTCTCGGCAGAGGACTCGGCGCCCTTTTAGGCGACGACGTGATGAAAACCGAGTCCAGCGGCAGTCTGTCACTTCCCATTTCACAGGTGGAGACCTGCTCATCACAGCCCCGGAAGCGCTTTGATGATGAATCTCTCCAGGAACTGGCGGATTCCATTTCACAGCACGGCATCATTCAGCCGTTGACCGTGCGAAAGCTGTCATCCGGCTACTATCAGATCATTGCCGGAGAACGCCGCTGGCGGGCAGCCCGGCTGGCGGGCTTACAGGAGGTTCCGGTCATCGTGATCGAGGCCGATGACCGCAAGGCAGCCGAGCTGGCCATGATCGAAAACCTCCAGCGAGAGGACCTGAATCCCATGGAGGAAGCCGCCGGTTTTCAGTCATTGATCGAATCCTACCACATGACGCAGGAGGAAGCCGCCCAGCGGGTAGGCAAATCCCGCAGCGCCGTGACCAATGCCCTGCGGTTGCTGGGACTGACGCCCTCCGTCCGAAAGCTGGTGGAGGAGGGCAAACTCTCCGCCGGTCACGCCCGGGCTTTGGTCCCCCTCTCCCCTTCCCTGCAGGAAAGCGCGGCCAACGCCATTGTCAGCGGCGGACTCTCCGTCCGGCAGACAGAGGCTCTGGTCAAACGGCTTTCCGCCGAGAAGAAAGAGGCGCAGGCCAAAGATCCTGACGAGGTGGATTATCTGGCAGAGGCCCAAAATGAGTTGAAAGCCCGGCTGTGCCGCGGTGTGAAGATCGTTCCCGGCCGTAAAAAAGGTCGGATTGAGCTGGAATATTACGGCGTGGACGATCTGAACGACCTGCTGGACGCTTTGGCCGTCATCAAGGTCTCACAATTAAAGAAAGGACCTCAGGTATGAAATTTGAAAAACGAGCTGATGGAGGCGAGGTGACGCCCGCATCCTCAGAAACGCCGGAAACCGGCAAGAAGCCCGTTATTATCTATATTCTGATCCTGTTTCTGGCGGCATTCCTGCTGATGTTCCTCTCCATGCTGTCCCATCAGCGGAGCAACACGGAGGCACTGGGACAATTGCAGAGTTCCGTCTCCGCCATTCAGGAGATTCAGGCAACACAGGAGCAGATCATCGAGCTGCAGAAGCGGCTGGATGAAACAGAAGCAGAACGGGATGAGGCCAAGGAGGAGCTGAAGGTCATTTCCGACAGCATCTCCGATCTGGAGAAAACGTCTCAGGCGCTGCTGGCCCTCTACAATCTTCAGCAGGAGTATCTCACCGGAAATCTGGACGGCTGCCTCCTGACCCTTCAGGAGATCAGCGACCAGCATCTGGACGAGCTTCTGCCCAGCACCAATACGGAAGGCGTTACGCCTCCGGCCCAGCGGTATCAGGAATTAAAAGAAGCGATTTTGAACAAGTAAACATTATCATTACAATTATTTCGATCAAATCGATCAAGGAGAATGAACTATGCTCGACATTAAGTTTATCCGGGAAAATCCCGACATTGTGAAGGAAAACATCAAGAAGAAGTTCCAGGACGAGAAGCTGCCCCTGGTGGATGAGGTCATCGAGCTGGACAGCCAGCGCCGGGCCAACATTCAGGAGGCAGACCAGCTCCGTTCCGACCGCAACCGCCTGAGCAAGCAGGTCGGTATGCTGATGGGTCAGGCCAAGAAGGACCCCAGCAAGCTGGCTGAGGCCGAGGCTGTGAAGAAGCAGGTCACCGATGAGGCTGAGCGGCTGGCCGCTCTGGAAAAGCTGGAAGCCGAGCTGGACGAGAAGGTCCACCACATCATGCTCCAGATCCCCCAGATCATTGACCCCTCCGTGCCCATCGGCCCGGACGATTCCGCCAACGTAGAGGTCCAGCGCTTCGGCGAGGCCAAGGTGCCTGACTTCCCCATCCCCTATCACACCGACATCATGGAGAGCTTTGACGGCATTGATATGGACGCCGCCGGCCGTGTCTCCGGCTCCGGCTTCTACTACCTGCTGGGTGACATTGCCCGCCTCCACGAGGCTGTGCTGGCTTATGGCCGGGACTTCATGATCTCCAAGGGCTTCACCTACTGCATCCCCCCCTTCATGATCCACGGCAACGTGGTGGAGGGCGTTATGAGCCAGACGGATATGGACGCCATGATGTATAAGATCGAGGGCGAGGACCTGTATCTGATCGGCACCAGCGAGCACTCCATGATCGGCAAGTTCATCGACCAGATCCTGCCGGAGGACAAGCTGCCCCAGACGCTGACCTCCTACTCCCCCTGCTTCCGCAAGGAGAAGGGCTCTCACGGCATTGAGGAGCGCGGCGTGTACCGCATCCACCAGTTTGAGAAGCAGGAGATGATCGTGGTCTGCAAGCCCGAGGACTCCAAGGCGTGGTACGATAAGCTGTGGAACTTCTCCGTAGAGCTGTTCCGTTCCATGGACATCCCCGTGCGGCAGTTGGAGTGCTGCTCCGGCGATCTGGCCGACCTGAAGTGCAAGAGCTGCGACATCGAGGCGTGGTCGCCCCGGCAGCAGAAATACTTCGAGGTGTGCTCCTGCTCCAATCTGGGCGACGCGCAGGCGCGGCGGCTGAAGATCCGCGTTCGGGGCGAGGACGGCAAGCTGTATCTGCCCCACACCCTGAACAACACCGTGGTGGCCCCGCCCCGTATGCTCATCGCCCTGCTGGAGAACAACCTGCAGGCGGACGGCTCCGTGCTGGTACCAAAGGCACTGCAGCCCTATATGGGCGGCAAGGAGCGCCTGGTACCGCTGCACTGATAGCGTATCGTAATAGTTATCCGTAATTATACTTTTAGTATAGGAGTTTTGTGCACATGAAGAAGTTTTTTGCGGAATTCAAGACCTTCGCCATGCGCGGCAACGTCATGGATATGGCCATCGGCGTGATCATCGGTACCGCGTTCGGTAAGATCACCACCTCTCTGGTGAACGATGTGTTCATGCCCCTGATCGGCCTGCTCATCGGCGGCGTGGATCTGGGACAGCTGAATATCGTTCTGAAGCCGGAGGTGCTGGACGAGGCAGGCCAGGTGGTCACCGAGGCTGTTACCCTGGGCATCGGCACGTTTCTGAGCACGGTCATTGACTTTGTTCTGGTGGCCTTCGTCATCTTCCTGATGGTCAAGACCATCAACCAGCTGCACAAGCTGGGCAAAAAGGACGAGGAGCCGCAGGAGGAGGAAGAACCGGCTCCCACCAGCGAGGAGCTGCTGACCGAGATCCGCGACCTGCTGAAGGCACAGCAGAAATGAGGGATATCCTGACTGCCGGCCTGACAGCCCTGGACCTGGACCCCGCCGCCGCGGACAAGCTGGCGCGCTACGCCGAACTGCTGCTGGAAAAAAACAAGGTGATGAACCTCACGGCCATCACCGCACCCCGGGACGTTGCCACCCTGCACCTGCTGGACTGCGCAGCGCTGGCGGCGCAGCTGGACCTGTCCGGCAAGCGCGTCATCGACGTAGGCACCGGCGCAGGCTTTCCCGGCATGGTGCTGGCGATCTTGACGCCGGACGCCCGCTTCACGCTGCTGGACAGTCTGGGCAAGCGGGTGGACTTCCTGAAGGAGGTCCAGACAGACCTGGGCCTGAAGAATGTGACCTGCGTTCACGCCCGGGCGGAGGAATTCGCCGCGCAGCACCGGGAGCAGTTCGATCTGGCGGCCTCCCGTGCCGTGGCTCAGCTGAACGTACTGTGCGAGCTGACGCTGCCGCTGGTAAAGGTAGGCGGACAGTTCGCCGCCATGAAGTCCGTCTCCACCGACGAGGAGATACGGCAGGCCCACAGCGCCATCGCCCAGCTGGGCGGACAGCTCTCCGGCGTCACGGACTACACCGTGCCGGAGACGGACGTGGTGCACCGCATCGTATCCATCGAAAAAACACAGCACACACCGAAGCAATTTCCCCGGGCCTTTGCCCGGATCAAAAAAGCGCCGCTGGTATAGGCGGCCCGTGAAAGGAGGAAGTCCATGGGCAAGATCATCGCCGTGGCGTCCGGCAAGGGCGGCACCGGCAAGACCACCTTCACCGCCAACGTGGCGCTGGCGCTGGCCCACATGGGACAGCGGGTGCTGTGCCTGGACTGTGACATCACCCTGCGGAACCTGGATCTGGCGCTGGGGCTCAGCGACCGGGCGCTGATGGACTTCTCCGACGTGCTGGAGGGCCGCTGCACCCTGCATGAGGCGGCGGTGCCCCATGAGCGATACCCCTCCCTCTCCCTGCTGACCGCGCCCATGGCCGACCGCCCGCTGTCCCTGTCGGTGCCGAAGCTGCAAGCGCTGGCGCGTGAGATACGGGAAAGCTACGACTGGTGCATGATCGACGCGCCCGCCGGACTGGGCCAGGGCTTCCAGATGGCAGCGTGCATGGCCGACCAGGTGATCGTCATCACCACCACGGACGTGTCCGCCATGCGGGACGCCCAGCGCACCGCCGCAGAGCTGTCCGCCTTTCCCAGCGGGACGGTGCATCTGGTGGTGGGCCGCGTGTCCAAAAAGGTGCTGCGTCAGCTGCACACCACCATCGACGACGCCATCGACGCGGCGGGCCTGCCGCTGCTGGGCGTGATCCCCGAGGACGAGGGCATCCCCATCGCGCTGGGGCGCAATGCCCTGACCGTATTCTCCCGCGAGAGCAGCGCCGAGATCGCCTGCCGCAACATCGCGCGCCGTCTCACCGGCGAGCGCGTGCCGCTGATGAAGCTGCCGCGGCGATAAAACAGAAAATCATAAATTTACGATAGAAAGGGGCGCGGTTATATGAATATCGCTCTCATGGCACACGACAACAAAAAAGACCTGATGGTGCAGTTCTGCACAGCCTATGCAGGAATCCTCTCCAAGCACACCATCTGCGCGACCAACATTACCGGCAAGATGGTCGCCGAGGCGACGGGTCTGCCCATCCACCTCTTCCTCGCGCGCGTACACGGCGGCGCGGAGCAGATCGGCGCACGCATCGCCTACAACGAGATCGACATGGTGCTCTTCTTCAATGACCCGCGCGATGAAAAGTCCTGCGAGAGCGTGAGCTATATTTCCCGCCTGTGCGACCAGAATAACATTCCCTTTGCCAGCAATGTGGCGACGGCGGAAATGCTCGTCCTCGGCCTCAGCCGCGGCGACCTCGACTGGCGCGACATCGTGAACCCGAAAACCAAGCCGTTTACGGCGTGATTTTGAATACAAACCGTATTATTTCAGCTTGAAATTACAGATAGGAGTTGTTATTGTCTTATGATGCAGTCCCGTACACACAACTGTAACCAGCTTCGCATCGAGAATGTGGGCGAGAAGGTCAAGCTCGTCGGCTGGATGGAAAACATCCGCGAGGTCGGCGGCAATCTGGCGTTCGTCGTGCTGCGCGATTTCTACGGCACGACGCAGGTCGTCGTCGAGGACGAGGCCGACCTGAAGGTCATCAAGGGGATCAACAAGGAGAGCACCATCTCCGTCGAGGGCACCGTGCGCGAGCGCGCGAGCAAGAACAGCAAGCAGGCCACCGGCGAGATCGAGGTCGTGCCCGAGAAGATCGAGGTGCTCGGCCGCTGCCGCTACAATTCCCTGCCCTTTGAGATCAACCGCAGCCGCGAGGCCGATGAAACGCAGCGCCTGAAGTACCGCTACCTCGACCTGCGCAATCCCGCGGTGAAGAAGAACATCATCCTGCGCTGCCAGGTGATCGCCGCGCTGCGTCAGGCGATGATGGCGCACGACTTCCTGGAGATCACGACGCCGATTCTGACCGCCTCCTCCCCCGAGGGCGCGCGCGACTATCTCGTGCCCGCGCGCAAGCACCCGGGCAAGTTCTACGCGCTGCCGCAGGCGCCGCAGCAGTTCAAGCAGCTGCTCATGACCTCCGGCTTTGACCGCTATTTCCAGATCGCGCCCTGCTTCCGCGATGAGGACGCCCGCGGCGACCGCAGCCCCGGCGAGTTCTATCAGCTCGATATGGAGATGGCCTTTGCCACGCAGGACGACGTGTTCGCGATTCTCGAGGACGTGCTGCCCCCGATCTTCGCGCAGTTCGGCAAGTACAACATCGCATCGAGCGCGCCCTTCCGCCGCATCGGCTACGTCGACGCGCTCGAGACCTACGGCTCGGATAAGCCGGACCTGCGCATCGACCTGACGTGCAAGAACGTCTCTGAGCTGTTCGCGGAGTCCGAGTTTGAGGCGTTCCATGGCAAGACCGTCAAGGCCATTCCTGTTTCCGACTGCCATTTGACACGCAAGCAGATCGAAAAGCTTCTCACCGACTGCGAAGTGCAGGCGGGCGTGAAGGGCTACTGGTTCAAGATGGACGAAAACGGCGAGCTCGCGGGCGGCGTCGCAAAGTTTGTGCAGGGCCGCAAGGAAGCGTTGGTTGAGCGTTTAGGCCTGAAGCCCAACACGCTGGTGCTCGTCGCGGCGGGCGAAGCGGCTACAAAGCTCGTTGGCGTGATGATCAAGATCTTCGGCGCGAACGTACCCGGCCATATGGACAAGGAGCGCTATGAGTTCTGCTGGATCGTCGACTTCCCGATGTATGAGATCGGCGACGAGTCGGGTGAGCTCGAGTTCTGCCACA
>OGGJ01000503.1_pt1 | contig 40477 bp, 28 predicted proteins | sample 1571071 | NCBI WGS metagenome assembly OGGJ01 (sample SAMEA2581954, study PRJEB24529) | metagenome | biome: Human gut stool | place: China | collected 2011
CATATCGACATCGGTGAAGATGTGGTGGTTGATGCGTTGCAGAACGTAGTCGGGGCGGTCTGTTTCAGCGGTCTGTATGCGGTATGTGTCGTTGATGAGTCCGTTGCCGAGTGGCTTGATGTCGCTCACGGTGCCCTCGATGAGGAACTTGCTGGTTATGTTGTTTAGATTGTTCATTGTTTTTTATTTATGTGATTTGTATTTAAAGGTCAGTAGGGGGTGCACTTGTCTCAAGTGCACCAACAAAGCAAGATGTGCACCAACTAATTGGTATTTTACTCGGTTGGTGCAGTTGAGACAACTGCACCCCCTATTTTGCAAATTTACTGCTTTTTATTATAATAGATGATGTTATGGCGGCTTATTTCGCTTTTTTGCAGTAACTTTGTGGTGATAGACAAATAAAAAACTAATCATAATGCAATCAAAAAGACAACTCCTTGCGCTTCTTGCGCTTTGTGCCTTGGGTTCTGCCAACGGCTTTGCCGAGCGGAACACCCCTTTGAAGTATTGGTTCGACCGTCCGACGACGATGCGCGGACAGGCTGTGTGGCTCGCTTCGAGTCCCGACCGTATGCCTACCGAGCGTCAGTTGGTGCGTGCCGGCGACTTGGTGAACAACCCCGACCCCGAATGGGAGTCGCAGTCGCTGCCAATCGGCAACGGCAATATCGGCGGCAACGTGCTCGGTTCGGTTGAGGCTGAGCGCATCACGTTCAACGAGAAGACGCTCTGGCGTGGCGGTCCGAACACCTCGCGTGGTGCTGCTTACTACTGGAACGTGAACAAGCAGTCGGCTCACGTGGTGGGCGAGATACGCGAGGCGTTCACCAAGGGCGACTGGCAGAAGGCGGAGCTGCTCACACGCAAGAACTTCAACAGCGTGGTGCCCTACGAGGCTGATGCCGAGGAGCCGTTCCGCTTCGGCAGCTTCACTACCGCCGGCGAGTTCTACATAGAGACCGGACTCAGCTCAGTAGGAATGACCGACTATCGCCGTGAGCTTTCGCTCGACTCAGCCCTTGCGAAGGTGAGCTTCTGCAAGGACGGCGTGCAGTACGAGCGCGAGTATTTCGTGTCGCATCCTGCCAACGTGATGGCGGTGCGCTTCGCTGCCTCGCACCGCGGCAAGCAGAACCTCGTGTTCTCCTACGCTCCCAACCCCGTGTCGACGGGCGAGATGAAGGCGGACGGCACCGATGCGCTCTGCTGGCTGGCACGTCTCGACAACAACAGTATGGAGTACGCCGTGCGCATAAAGGCTGTGGCTAAGGGCGGCGCGGTGAGCAACGAGGGTGGCAAGCTCACGGTGAAGAATGCCGACGAGGTTGTGTTCCTCATCACTGCCGACACCGACTACAAGCCCAACTACGACCCCGACTTCAGCGACCCGAAGGCTTACGTAGGTGTAGATCCTAAGCAGACTACTGCCGACTGGCTCGCCAAGGCTGCCACAAAGGGCTACGCTTACCTGCTCAACGAGCATTATGCCGACTATTCGGAGCTTTTCAACCGCGTGCGTCTGAACATCAACAACGCTTCGGCTGATGCCGACGACCTGCCCGTGAACCGCCGTCTTGAGGCTTACCGCCAGGGCAAGCCCGACTACTACTTGGAGCAGCTCTACTATCAGTTCGGTCGCTACCTGCTCATCTCGTCGTCGCGTGCCGACAATCTGCCGGCTAACCTGCAGGGCTTGTGGCACAACAACGTCGACGGACCATGGCGCATCGACTACCATAACAACATCAACCTGCAGATGAACTACTGGCTGGCTTGCCCGACGGGACTCTCGGAGTGCGAGCTGCCGCTCTTCAACTTCATCCGCACGCTTGTGAAGCCGGGCCGCGTAACAGCGAAGTCGTACTTCGGCACACGTGGCTGGACAACGTCCGTATCTGGTAATATCTTCGGCTTCACATCGCCGCTCTCGAGCGAGGATATGTCGTGGAACTTCTCGCCGTTCGCAGGTCCGTGGCTCGCCACTCACCTCTGGAACTACTACGATTTTACGCGCGATCGCAAGTTTCTTGCTGACAACTACGAAATACTGAAGGAGTCTGCCGACTTCGCGTCCGACTATCTCTGGCATCGCGCCGACGGCGTGTACACCGCCGCTCCGTCCACATCGCCCGAGCACGGACCTGTTGACGAGGGTGCTACGTTCGCCCACGCCGTGATACGCGAAGTGCTCCTGGATGCTGTGGAGGCTAACCGCGTGTTAGGCAAGAGTGCCAAGGAACGCCGCCAGTGGGAGGACGCGCTGAAGCATCTCGCGCCGTATAAGATAGGTCGCTACGGACAGCTCATGGAGTGGTCGACGGACATCGACGACCCGAAGGACGAGCATCGCCATGTGAACCACCTCTTCGGTCTGCACCCGGGCCGCACCGTGTCGCCGGTCACAACGCCCGAACTGGCTAAGGCATCGCGCGTGGTGCTCGAGCATCGCGGCGACGGTGCTACGGGATGGTCGATGGGCTGGAAGCTCAACCAGTGGGCACGCCTGCACGACGGCAATCATGCCTACACGCTCTACGGCAATCTGCTGAAGAACGGCACGCTCGACAACCTCTGGGACACGCACGCTCCGTTCCAAATCGATGGTAACTTCGGCGGAACAGCCGGCGTAACCGAGATGCTTATGCAGAGTCACATGGGATTCGTCCACCTGCTGCCTGCACTGCCCGATGCTTGGGCAGAGGGCGCAGTGAGCGGACTGCGTGCCAAGGGCAACTTCACCGTGTCTATCAGCTGGAAGAACGGCAAGCTCGCTGAGGCGACAATACTCTCCGGCTCGGGCGAACCGTGCGAGGTGCGCTACGGCGAGTCGGTGCTGAAGTTCAAGACAAAGCGAGGCGGAAGCTATAAGGTCGTGTTCTGCGAGAACAAACTTATAGGGGGTGCACTTGTCTCAAGTGCACCAACCAAGTAAAATACCAATTAGTTGGTGCACATTCTGTTCGGTTGGTGCAGTTCTTGCTCAGTTGGTGCAGTTCTTGTTCAGTTGGTACACATTCTGTTCGGTTGGTGCACTTGAGACAAGTGCACCCCCTTAAAACAACAAAGGTCGAGCGATTTCGCTCGACCTTTGTTGTCTTTGTATTATTAATACTCATCCTCTTTGTTGCAGTGTATTATTAATACTCATCCTCTTCGTTGCTGTTGTCATCATACTCCCAGGAGTCGAAGTAGATGCGCGATGGAGCGAAGTGACCGCTGCCGCCGTAGCCCGGTTCCAGGTCTCCAATATTGCCAGTTCCGCCACCGTCACCAATAGATCCTGCCATTATGCTCATTGCCTCTATTTCCACTGTTGTAATAGATGGCTTTATATAAAGTTTTCTTTTCATGTTTTTTATATCTTAATGTTTAAGATGTTATATTTACTTTACTACGACCTTCTTGCCGTTCTGGACATAGATGCCGCTCTTCAGTGTGCTGAGTGAGTTGCCTACGCACTGTCCCTGCAGGTTGTACACCGGCGTGTTGCTTTCCTCAGTGTCGAATATTTCGCCGAGCGATGTTGTCGCTCCGTCGAGGTTGGCACGCAGCTTCTTGATGTCTGTGCCCTCCGGCACGATGAAGTATGCACGCAAGCCGTTCATCTGGCAAGCTTCCGCATCAGCCGGGTAGTAGAACTTGTTGCCGGCACCGATGTATATGTTCGTCTTGTCCTGCACCAGTGTTACGTGGTTATAGATACCCTTCATCTGCACTGTGCTTGCATCGCCCACAGCCTGCGGGTTGCCGTTAGTGTCGAGTCCTGTAGCCACCATGCTTACTCCCTCGAATGTCGGGTTCTTCACAACGGCGTTGCCAGGCTTCATGATGTACGGCTTGCCAGCCTCGATGTTGGCTACAGTTGCGAAGTACACAATGTTGTTCTCGCATCTGCCTTCGTATGTGCGGAGCTGTGTGCCCTCGCCGAAGTACTGTGTCACCTGGTCTTTATCGAGTGCGAACGGCACGCAGAATGAGTTCCAGTGGCTTGCTTCGAGTGTGCGCTGCAGCGTCACGTTGGCGTTCTCGTATGTCTCGATGATGTTGTCGGTCTTCGTTTCGTCGAGAGTGTAGTTCTTTGCTTTCGGTACTTCTACTGTGACGATGATTTTTGTGGCACGAGTCTGAGAACTGTTTGTAAATACAACCTCCTTAGCAGAACCTACCCAAACACCATTGTTAGGATCTGTACAGGTGTAGTTGTTGTCTGCAGAAGTCAGGTTCGTCAACGGATTGCTAGTTTTATTATCTATAATGTTATTGCCTACAAACTCAATCTTCGTGATTTTACCAATCTTGGTTGAGATGGTGTGGGTACCTTTGTAGAAACGGTAATTATCTTTTTGGGTACTATCGAACCAAGCATTATCTGAAGTAATCTTTACAAACGACTTGTGCATTTCGTCATCGTTTTGAGCATGGTCGCTATCTTTTCCTGTTCCATTATCTACGCCAGCAACGAACTCGATGCTTGTTTCTTCCACTGCGCTATTGATTACCTTCAGCGTGCATGTCGCCGTTGTCTCCTTATATGTATCGTTAGCAGCAGCGGTTGCGGTGATGGTGTATGTGCCACTAACTTTAATAAGTGCTTCTCCGTCTGTTTTTTCAATCGTTGCATTGGCACTTTTTGGCGATATGGTGTAAGTTACGTTGAGGCTGTGGGGGTTCTGCAGCACATTTGCAGCATTGAATGTTACAATACCGTCTGTTGCTTCTGCTAAATCTGCGTTGTAACTCTCTGCTGTGAACTTGAAGTCGGCATCAGTTGTGCGATTGTCTTCAATCACGAGTTTGTAAGACGCAGTGCCTGCTGCATACTTGTCTGTTGCAGCCGATGTAGCGGTGATGGTCACTTCGCCAGTCTTGTACAAGCGGATTGTATTGCCCTCAACCTTTGCGGTTGCGTCGTCGGAGCTTGCGTATGTGATAGCAGATGCGTCAAGGTCTTCAGGCTTGGTGATGGTCTGAAGGTCAATAGTGCCCACTACTAACTCCTTTGTTACAATTGCCTCGGCGAATGAGAGGGCAGGATTGTCTTTTATGATAAGAGCACTCAGTTCAATCTTTTGGATTTGAGTATAGTTGGCACCTGATTGTATCGTGAAAGTTGCTGTTGGTGACGGAAGTTCGATGCTGACAGTTTTTAGTGATTTGTTTACTTCTGCTTTTGCATCTGTGAGTTCCGCACTATAAAGTTGCGGAGTGTTATTTGTATCATACGTAACAACTACTTTATATCCAGATGGGAACGATGAGAACGTTGGAGAAATAATTTTTCCGTTCGTCGCTTTCATCTGAATGGAATTATTGTTGAACATACATTTTGTTAGAGTGAAAGTGTAATCTTTGCCAACAATACTCTTTAGTTGGCGTGGTGTGTTATCGTTGTTATTATACGTATCACCGATAAGTGATTGATCGTATTTTGAACAATCGAATACGATAGTACTTTCATCTATTTTTTGCTGATTCGTAATCTTATACGTAGCAGTAGAGCCAGAGTATTGTGTTGGGTCTGCAGGTGTGAATGTGGCAGTGATGGTTGTTGTGCCATATACAGCTGCGTTGATGGTTACTGCGCCAGTTGTGGGGTTGACAGTAGCCACAGCGTCGCCCGAAGCTGCGTATGTGATAGTGCCGTCAATGTTGTTAGCTTCGGTAGCGGTGTAGCCCGTGAAGTCTGCGCCAGCGTCGGTCTTGCCTTCGGTAAGAGTGACGTCGGTGCCGTTAAAAGAGAGAGAAGTAGCGGTGTGATTGTCCTTGTTTTCGACAACGTATGAGTCGGTAGATGTTTGGTAGGTGTCTGTTTTAGGCAGGGTGGCTGTGATGGTAGCCTCTCCAAACTTGGTGTTGGTGAATGTCAGTTCGCCGGTTTTAGAGTCAACGGCTACGATGTCTGCATCAGAGCTTGCATATTCAATAAGGTCAGACAAGTCTGTGTTGTCGTCGCTCTTTGTAGCGGTAGCTGTAGGCGTGGTAAAACCATCAAGCGTGCCATTGGTGAATGTGAATGTCTTGCCTGAGTTGGTGCCAAAGGTGGTAGTGGTGGCAGAAGAAGTCGAGCTGGTTGTATATTTGTAATAGCTAATCTTAGTTGCTGTTACATTGTTGTTTAAATAAGCTCTCCAATCCTTATTTGTGTAGATGCAAATATATCTATTTGTTGATGTATTTAAAAGTCCTTCATATTGTTTAGAGCTAATAGCAGCATATTTAAATGTCTTGTTGGTGCCTGTTGATCCAATACCTAATTTGGTTTTGGTATCATTATATAGCCATGCTTTTTTATTGCCATTAGGATAGAATGTATATTTCTCTTCGCTCTTCTCAATATTCCATTTTAGGTTGTCTGTAACATCTCCAGTGATTTGATTGCCATCTGTAGAAATTGTAATTGCAACAACTGTAGGTTGGTTTGTTGTTTCTGTATTCGGAAGTGCATAAGTTTTGTTTGAGATTGTTCCCACAATGACGAATACGTCATCGGTTGTCAAATCAGTCAAACTCACCTTTTCCCAAGTCTGACTATACCCCCCCCACGTACACACAATCGTGAGCAGTGTGAGCATAAAAAATCGTAAATGTTTAGTCATAATATGTAATTTTTAATGTTATAGGCTTGTTGTTATGTCGTTAAAATTACGAGTGTTGTAGTTGAGATAAGGGATGTTGTTTCTTTGAATGCAAAATTACATCTAATGTTTTTTATTTGTATTAAAATAATGTTTAAATAATGTAAAAAGGGTATGGCATTGTGTGAATGTCATACCCTTTATGGTTGCGTGGGTATGGCAAGGATGCCATACCCTCCTATTATTACTCATAAACCCAGTAGCCGGTGGTCTGCTGCTGTGCTGTGCCGTCCTTAGCCGGAGCAGCTGCAGCGGATGTCTTGCGGAAGTAGCCTACGAGCGTTACGTCGAAGATGAGTGTGGAGTAGGCTGCGCCCGGCGTGGCTGACGAGCCGTATGCCAGCTGATGGGGCATGTACACGAGCCATCTGTCGCCGATGTGCATGTTCTGCAGTGCTGTGGCGAAGCCTTTCACCACACCGCTCACGGCGAAGGTGCGTGGCTTCATCGTGCTGAGGTTGTACTCGCCTTGCCACGACTTGTCGAAGACATAGCCCTCGGCGTAGCTTGTGGAGGGCAGCAGACGGCCGCTGTAGTGCACCTTCACCGAGTCGGTGAAGAACGGGCAACCCGAGCCCGTGCCAGCGTTGAGCACGTTGGCAAGCACGAAGTCGTAGCTATGCGTAGCCACCTGGTCGTTGAGGCTCCATGAGCGCAGCACCTTCCAGTCGGCAGCACCACCCGCCACCAGCTGCTTCACCTCGGCATACTTCTTGTCGTAGTATGCCTCGTTGGTCTTTCGCCAGTTGGGGTACTCCTCCTTCTTGTTGTCGGTCTCGCTGCACGACGACAGGCTTGCTGCGAAGACGGTCGTCATGGCGAGGAGTATGAATAAATAGTATTTCTTCATTTAGTATGTTTTTACTGCAATTTCTTGAGCAGGCTTGTGATGCTCACCTTGTCCTCGATGATGCTGAGGAGCTGGTCGATGCTCACGCGCTCCTGCTCCATTGTGTCGCGGAAGCGGAGTGTCACGGTGTTGTCCTGCAGTGTGTCGTAGTCGACGGTCACGCAGAACGGTGTGCCCACTGCGTCCTGACGGCGGTAGCGCTTGCCGATGGTGTCCTTCTCGTCGTAGCTTGTGTTGAAGTGGAACTTCAGGTTGTTCACAATCTCGCGAGCCTTCTCGGGCAGTCCGTCCTTCTTAACGAGCGGCAGCACGGCGAGCTTGGTCGGCGCGAGTGCGGGCGGGAGCATGAGTACGACGCGTGTCTCGCCGTTTTCGAGCTGCTCCTCTTTATAAGAGTGGCACATCACGCTGAGGAACATGCGGTCTACGCCGATAGATGTCTCGATGACATACGGAGTGTACGACTCCTTGGTCTGCGGGTCGAAGTACTTGATTGAGCGGCCTGAGAACTTCTCGTGCTGCGAGAGGTCGAAGTTGGTGCGGCTATGTATGCCCTCTACCTCCTTGAAGCCGAACGGCATGTGGAACTCGATGTCGGTAGCGGCGTTGGCGTAGTGAGCCAGCTTCTCGTGGTCGTGGAAGCGGTAGTTCTCAGCGCCGAAGCCCAGAGCCTGATGCCACTTCATGCGCAGCTCCTTCCACTTCTGGAAATACTCGAGCTCGGTGCCCGGCTGTACGAAGAACTGCATCTCCATCTGCTCGAACTCGCGCATACGGAAGATGAACTGGCGTGCCACGATCTCGTTGCGGAACGCCTTACCGATCTGTGCGATGCCGAACGGAATCTTCATGCGGCCCGTCTTCTGCACGTTGAGGTAGTTGACGAAGATGCCCTGTGCTGTCTCCGGACGGAGGTACACCTTGTTAGAACCGTCGGCTACGGAGCCCATCTCTGTAGAGAACATGAGGTTGAACTGGCGCACGTCGGTCCAGTTCTTTGTGCCGCTGATTGGGTCGACGATCTCCTCGTCTATGATGATCTGCTTCAGCTCGGCGAGGTCAGGTCCCTGCATAGCCTCTGTATAGCGTGCGTGAAGAGCGTCGCGCTTCTGCTGGTGTTCGATTACGCGAGCGTTTGTGGCGCGGAACTGTGCCTCGTCGAAGCTCTCGCCGAAGCGCTTGCGTGCCTTGGCAATCTCCTTCTCAATCTTCTCGTCGTACTTCGCAATCTGGTCCTCGATGAGAACGTCGGCACGGTAGCGCTTCTTAGAGTCGCGGTTGTCGATGAGCGGGTCGTTGAATGCGTCTACGTGTCCGCTTGCCTTCCAGATAGTAGGGTGCATGAAGATGGCAGAGTCGATGCCCACGATGTTGTCGTGGAGCAGCACCATGCTCTTCCACCAGTATTGTTTGATGTTGTTCTTCAGTTCTACACCGTTCTGTCCGTAGTCGTACACTGCAGCCAGTCCGTCATAAATCTCGCTACTTGGGAATACGAAACCGTACTCCTTACAGTGACTCACGATTTTCTTGAAAACGTCTTCTTGTGCCATTTTTATATGTGTTTTATTATAATTTTAGTTGCAAAGTTACGCTTTTTTGATTAATTACGTAGCGTTTAAGGAGTTAAATGTTATGAAACGGTTGTTTTGCGGTGGTAGTTGTGTGGTGTTGTAGTGATGGTTAAGTCATCGGACAGCGTACGGAATCTGATCGGGCGGCGGACGGAATCTGATCGGGTGGCGGACGGAATCCAATCGGGCGGCGGATGGAGCACGATAGTAAAAGTTGTGCTAATTAGGGAATTTCCCATTACCGATTAGGGAAAATCCTTTTGGCTTGCAGTAACAAAAGCATAACTTTGCAAGCGAAAGGAAACCTCAAGGGGGTGCAGTTAAGGGGGTGCAGTTGTCTCAACTGCACCAACAGAATAGAAAGCTCTGTTTGTGCACATCTTGCTTTGTTGGTGCACTTGAGACAAGTGCACCCCCTTAAAATAAGTATAACTTTTAAAAACAGAGATATTATGAAACGGTTATTCGCAACAATAGTAATGGTGCTTGGCTTCGCGGTAGCAGCCAGCGCAATGAGTTACAGTCAGGCACGCGAACAGGCGTTGTTCCTCACCGACAAGATGGCTTACGAGCTGAACCTCACCGACGACCAGTATGAGGCGGCTTACGAGATAAACCTCGACTATCTGCTCAGTGTCAACTCCGACGACGAACTCTACGGCGACTACTGGCGTTGGCGTAACATAGACTTCAGCTATGTGCTCCTCGACTGGCAGTATCGTATGTTCTGCGAGGCAGCCTACTTCTATCGTCCGCTCTACTTCAGTGCAGGCGTTTGGCACTTCGCTATATACGCTCGCTATCCGCACCGCGACTACTTCTACTTCCATCGTCCGACGGTGTACGTGAGCTATCGTGGCGGCCACTCGTGGCGTCAGAACAATGGCAGCTCGTGGTACAGCGGTAGAACATTCGGTTCGCGCCGTGGTGGCGATGCCCACTTCGGTATGCGCGACGGCTTCAAGCGCGGCGACTACGGACGTGGCAACCGCCAGTCGTTCGGCTCGCGTGGCAGCCGTAGGGTGGAGAGCAGAGGTAACAGTGGGTTCGGCTCGCGCCGCGACAACAGCGGAAGCGGTTTCGGCTCGCGCAGTTCGTCGGGCTTTGGCTCAAGCCGCAGTTCGTCGGGCTTCGGTTCAAGCCGTGGCTCTGGCTCTGGCTTTGGCAGTCGTGAGAGTAGCACGCGCACAACGGTGCGTCAGCCCGAGGGCAATAGAGGCTCTTCAAGCAGCAGCTTCGGCTCGCGTCGCGACAACTCGTCGGGCTCGTCAGCCCCACGCTCAACGTTCAAGCCGTCGGGCTCGTCAAGACACTCGTCGTCGTTTGGAGGCGGTGGTTCATCGTCAAGAGGTAGCGGTGGTTTTGGCTCGCACAGATAACTTTTAGGGGAACTTTTAGGGGGTGCACTTGTCTCAAGTGCACCAACAAAGCAGAAGGTGTACCAACTTATCTAACTTTATAATTTGGCAAATAACCATTCTACTTGGTTGGTGCAGTTGAGACAACTGCACCCCCTAACCATTCTACTCTGTTGGTGCACTTCTTGCTCTGGCAAGCGGCAAAGCCGAGCGGAGACAACTGCACCCCCTTTAGCTACTTCCTCATGCTCTGCTCCTTGCGGTATTGCGTTGGCGACATGCCGAGGTGGCTCTTCGTGAACTTGCCGAAGAACGAGAGGTTGGGGAAGCCCAACAGCTCCGATATTTCTTTGATGGAGAGGTTAGAACGGCGCAGATACTTCTCTATCGCCTTCACCGTGTAGCTGTGTATCCAGTCGAGCGCCGTGCGCCCCGTCACCTGTTTCGTGATGTTCGAGAGATACTTCGGCGTGATGCACATCTCCTGCGCATATTTCTTCACGGGCTGCATCCTGCCGTTGTTCGCCGACAGCATCTCGATGAAGCGCTGGAAGAGCAAGTTGGCCTGCTTGAGATTGCCCCCTTCGATGCTATACTCCACGTAGGGCGTGATGATGGCGAACAGCTCGTAGATGGAACTTTGCAGCAAGCAGTGCATAATTTCCTTATGATAGAAACCATGCGGATTCTTTATCTTGTGTGCAATGATGGCGTAGTACTTCAAGAACATCTGTTGGCGTTCCTCGTTGAGGTGGATCACGGGGTTGTGCGATACGTAACCGAGCAGATTAAGATAGTCGCGGTTCACCTGCACACTGGCTTGAGCTGCCTTGCTCGACACGCCGACACTTTTCGAGTCGTAGTCGGGCGATACCATCACGTTTTCCCATGTGCTGCTGGGCAGACAGATAATCACGTCGCCCGCCTTTGCGGTATATGCGTTGGAGTTGGTTTCAAATTGTATACGTCCCTTAGTGCAGTAGACCATCATAATCATATCAAACTTGAACGTGCCGTCTACCTGCAGCACCTTGTCGATGCCGTCGAGCACAACCATGTCGCCATCTATGTAGTCGGCATTGCCGTAATGAGCGATAAGTCCCATGTCAATCTTCAGTTCTGTCATTTCGTTAGCCATTATGTTTCGTAATTAAGATTCGTATGCAAAGTTATTTTGTCATCCGCAAAGGTAGTCATTATTTCCATACCGATATTATTCCGTTTTGCCGATTTTGTATTCTTTAAGTCAGATTTTATAAAATTATTACGCCTAACGCTGGTTATGAATAATGTAAAGTAGTAGAAAAAGATGTAAACCGGTCATTAGATGACAGAAAAGTTGTAACTTTGCACGAACATTAGGCAATTAGTAAGCAAATACATATAAATAAAAACAAAAATAAGAGAAAATGAATGTAGCTATTGTTGGTGCGAGTGGCGCCGTAGGACAGGAGTTTCTGCGCATCCTCGCCGAGAGAGAGTTCCCCATTGACAATTTAGTGTTGTTTGGTTCTGAGCGTTCGGCTGGAAAGAAATACACGTTCAAAGGTAAGGAGTATGAGGTGAAGCTCTTGCAGCACAACGACGATTTCAAGGACATCGACGTTGCGTTCACATCGGCTGGTGGCGGCACCTCTAAGGAGTATGCCGAGACAATCACCAAGTACGGCGCAGTGATGATCGACAACTCGTCGGCGTTCCGCATGTGCGACGATGTACCATTGGTAGTGCCGGAGTGCAATGCCGAGGATGCTCTGAAGCGTCCGCGCGGTATCATCGCCAACCCTAACTGCACCACTATTATGATGGTGGTAGTGCTGAAGCCGCTGGAGCAGCTCAGCCACATCAAGCGCATACACATTGCCAGCTACCAAAGCGCATCGGGCGCAGGTGCAGCTGCCATGGCAGAGCTGCAGGAGCAGTATCGCGAGCTGGTGAACAACGAGCCGGTGAAGGTGGAGAAGTTCCCACACCAGTTGGCGTATAACGTCATCCCGCAGATTGATGTCTTCACCGACAACGGATACACCAAGGAGGAGATGAAGATGTTCAACGAGACACGCAAGATCATGCACAGCGACGTGCGCTGCTCTGCGATGTGCGTGCGCGTCAGCTCGCTCCGCTCTCACTCCGAGTCGGTATGGATTGAGACCGAACGCCCCATCAGCGTCGAGGAGGCTCAGAAGGCAATCGCTGCGGCTCCGGGATGCACACTGAAGGACGACCCGCAGAACCTCGTCTACCCGATGCCGCTGGAGACAGCCGGCAAGGACGACGTGTTCGTAGGACGCGTGCGCAAGGATCTCGCCGACGACTGCGGACTCACGTTCTGGCTCTCGGGCGACCAGATTCGCAAGGGCGCTGCGCTCAACGCGGTGCAGATTGCTGAGTACTTGTATAAGGTGGGCGACCTGAAGTAAGCGGTTCTCCCACAGAATTATTCTGCTGAGATGTTCTCCCACAGATTCCACGGATTTTCACAGATGTGACTTATGCAAAGAACTCCCACAGAATTCACGGAATTCACAGAAGCTTCTTAGGAGGGTATGGCATCCTTGCCATACCCACGCCTTCTGCATAATCCTCCCACAGATTCCACGGATTTACCCAGATGTGACTTATGCAAAGAACTCCCACAGAATTCACGGAATTCACAGATGTGACTTATACAAAGAACTCCTACAGAATTCGGAAGTACTTATACAAAGAACTCCCACAGATTCCACGGATTTTCACAGATGGAACTTATACAAAGAACTCCCACAGAATTCACAGAATACACAGAAGTTTAGGTGCATTTATTGCAGTGTGAGTATGGCAGGGATGCCATACCATCCTATATATCTGTGTAAAATCCGTGAAATCTGTGGGAGTTTTTTCTATAAGTACTTCCGTGAATTCCGTGAAATTTGTGGGAGTTTTTCTCTATAAGTACTTCCGTGAATTCCGTGAAATCTGTGGGAGTTTTTAGTTCCCTCTATTCTGTGGGAGCGTTAGAACTTGAGTTTCACGCTTGCACCAGCCATTACCCAGATGCCCGGTTGCTTCACGTTGCCCAGGTCGTAGTAGTGGTGGTTTGTGATATTGTCAGCCTTTACATATATATTGTATGTAGGCGCAGACCACTGCAAGCGCACATCCACCTTTGTGTACGGATGATAACCGTTCATGCGCTCCTGCCAACGCAGCGCCCACGATGCCGTGAGCTGTCGCCAGATGCGATGATCCAACTGCAGCGTAGCCTTGTGGCGCAGATACTCTAAGGCGTAGAGCGAACCGAAGACATCACCGTCGGTAGAGTGCTTCTGATGAATGAACGCATAGCCAGCCTTTATGCGCGTGATGAAGAACTTAGGCAGCAACTCCTGCAGGTGCAGCGCAGCATCAACGGAGTAACCCATGTTGTCGAGCTTACCGATGTTCATAGCCTGATACTTCTTGCTCTCAGCCGTAGGATACACCCAGTCGATGATGTCCGTACCCTTCGAGTAGAACCCGCTCAGCACTGCCTCGAAGCCGTGCGTGCGGTAGCGCGTGCCCACCTTGAACGCCTCGTTCTTCTCCGGACGCAGCGCAATGTCGCCCTGCTGCACCGAGTTGCTGGTATAAAGGTCGGTGTACGTAGGCACGCGCAACGCGCGGTTCCACGAAGCATACACCTTCCACTCGTCGTTCGGGCGGTAGCTCACGTCCACACCTGGGTAGAGGCGGAACTTGCCGTCGAGCGCCGTGTTGCGGTTGGCGAGCAAACCAGCCGACAGCGTGAAGCCGCCCACGATGACGTTATGCTCGAGGAATAGACTCGTATTGGTGCGCTCGCCGAGACGGTTGTACTTGCGGTCGGTGCCGCTGATAGACACCCATTTGTCCTCCGGCTGCACATCGCCGTACGCCGTGCTGAGGATATGCTCGCGGCGCACGTCCACGCCAGCCGCCGTCTTGCCGAGCAGCCACGAAGCATGAGCGTTGAGCGAGCCGCCGTAGGTGTCAAGACGGTGATAATTCTCGCCGGCAGCAGCACCCTCCTTGCCCTTTATAAGCTGGTAGTGGTCGACATCCTTATGCCAGTAGACCATCGGCGTAAGCACGAAACGCTCGTCAGCCCACGGCTTTATCTCCGCCTGTGCCGACGCCAGGAAACGGCGTGTAGCCTCAAACTGATTCTTGAACTTCGCACTGTAGAACGTAGACGCACCGAAGTCCTGCGACGAGAAGCCGCCCTGCCACTGCATGTCTACGTAGCGCGACTTCCAGCTGCCCGTGTAGTAGGCGCGACGACGACGGAAGTCGCTGTTCTCCGTGCCTCCGTCGCTCTGCGTGTAGCCACCGCTCAGCTTCTGACGCACCACACCCGTAGCAAGATTAACGCTTGCGTCGCCACCGAACGTGCCGAACGAACCGCCCTCGGCAGCCACCGTCACGTTGCTCTCGGCATCGGCACGCGTTACGATGTTGATGGCACCGCTGAACGCCGACGAACCGAACACACGTGCCGAAGCACCCTCGAGAACCTCGATGCGCTCAATGTCGGAAAGCGAAACTGGAAAATCGGCAGCGTTGTGACCCGTCTGTGCACTCGAAATATTCATGCCATTCAATAGAATGGTGATCTGGTCGAACGTGCCGCCGTTGATGGAGATGTCCGTCTGTACACCAAAGCCCCCGCGCTGACGGACATCCACGCCCGGGACTAACTTTAAAATGTCGTTGACACTCGCTGCTTCCGCACGCTGAATGTCGTCGCGCGAAATGACAGCCACAATCTTTGCCGACTGCAATGCAGTGAGCGGAGCACGCGAACCCGTTACGAGCACCTCGTCGAGCTTCACCTCCTCACGGCTCAATGAGTCGAGAGCCAGAGCCGACGCTACCGGCTTCGTGCTGATGCCATCTGCCTTGGCGTTGGTGAGCGTAGCCACACTGAGCGTGCAGATGAGCACCTCGCGACCCAGGCAGCTGAAAAGAGCGTAGCTGCGGTGCGTGAAGTGCTTGAAATGCAATGCCACAGGGCGTGCGTTGAAATTGTTTTTGAACATAAAAAATATAAATTGTTAATGATGAAAGGGGTGTTTTGAGCGTGCAAAGTTAGTATAAACTCGGCAAATTACAAAATAAGCAGGCACGTTTTTCACCTACTCGTACACGCCGTACACCATGTAGCTGCCGTCGCCACGCAGCGTGATGCTCTCGCCCGTCGCCTCGTTGAGCGTGCCTTGCCACATCGCTGCGAACGCATACGGCTGCCAGCGCAGACCGTCGCCCTCAAGGTGCGAGCACGTGAGGTTGAAGATGCTCACTTGCTGTCCGGCAAAGGTGGCAAGTTCCGTTGTGCCGGAAGCCGAAAGGAACACGCCGTGGTCGGTAGCCATCAACGCCGCGATGTGCATCTCGCGACGATAGAAGTCGAGCAGCGATATGTTGCCTAATGTGTGGTCCTCGCGCTTGCCCGTAGCTCCGACGTAAGCAATGCGGCGGCATCCACGCTCCACGCAGAAGCGCGTCGCCTTCGTAAGGTCGTTGTAGTCCTGCTCCTCCACCTTATATATAATGTCGCGGTGCGCTGTCAAGAACTCCTGCGACATCGAGTCGCAGTCGCCGATAATCGCCGTCGGCATGTATCCGCGTCGTATCAGTTCCTCGCCAGCCGAGTCGCACGCCGCCAGCATCCTCGCCTGTTCGACGAGCGTGAGCGGCACGGCATGAGTGGGGAAGTCGCCACCGGCTACGACGACCGCATCGAAGCCGTCCGGCTGTAGCGATGCAAAGCTTTTGGGAGTGTGTGGTTGGTTGCACATGTTTATTATGTTTTAGTTGGCAGTGGTCGTTCGTCAACTGTATACTTTGTTTTGAGCAAGCAAAAGTACGCAATAAAAAGCACTTTCTATTGCTTTTTTCTTTATATTTGCAGCATCAAATCAAACTATTCATCTATTATTCTATTATTCTATTATGGCAGAAACCTCGAATACTCCGCACGTGTTGAAATCGCAAGCCAATTGGGATGCGCTTTATTTCTATCAGAAGTCGGATGTGATATATCAGCTTGCGTTCGCCTTCTGTGAGCGCTTTATACATTTATACAAAGATCGCACGCGCGACCAAGTGATACAGGCAGCACGTTCGTGTAAGCAAAATATAGTGGAAGGCTTGGCGGACGGTGTCGCCTCCACGGAGATGCAACTGAAGCTACTCAACGTGGCTCGCGCTTCGCTGAAGGAGTTGCGCGAGGACTTTGAGGACTATATAAAGTCGCGTCACCTACAGTTCTTCGTTAGCGGTGAACCGCGCTACGCTGATATGCTCAACTATTGTCGCTATCATAATCGCCTGTCCGATTATGAGCCGTTCTTCGCGCAGTGGACTGACGAGCAGATGTGTAACTATGCCATCACGCTCTGTCACTTCATCGACCGGATGATGATGTCGTTCTTGAAGAAACTGGAGCAGGAGTTTATCACTGATGGCGGCATAAAGGAGCGTATGCACCGCGCTCGCACTGGATATCGCCAGCAGCAAGACGAGCGTTTGAAGCAGCTTGAAGCAGAGCTGCCGCGTCTGAAGCAATTCCTCGCCGAGGCGCAGGCGGAGGCTGCGAAGTGGAAGGCTGCCTTTGAGGATCTAAAGCAAAGAGCGCTAAAGATGTATTATGAAAAGGAAGAGGAGATAAAGAGACTGAAGGAATTGCTGGGGGAGGAGAATCTATAGCTTTTATAGACGTTTTAGGTATTCTATAAACTCTAGACATTCTAGATGTTCTAGAGTTTCTAGATGTTCTAGATTCTCTATACCTGCGCCTTTTTCGCAAGCCCCTTCCACTTCCAATATCCCATGACCGCTATCACCACGTATAGCCCATAGAGCCCAGCCTTGAACGGTATGCCCTTGACCACGTACAGATAGCAGCAGACAACGTCGACGGCTATCCAGAAGAGCCACTGCTCAACATACTTGCGTGCCAATGCCCATAAGCCGACGAAGCTCAGAGCGTTGGTGAAAGCATCGAGCAAGGGAACCGTACTGTTGGTGTAAGCCACCAAGACATAATATGTGGCAGCCCAGGCAAGGACGAAAAAGCCGAGCGTGCGCAAGATGAGGCGACGAGGAAAGAACGTTATAGGAAGATCTTCGGAAGAACTGCTAACCGCGCTTGCGCCTTCTTTCTTGTCAGAGCCTTTGCGTTTAATCATTGCCTTCCATTTCGCTCCGAACTTCCACACGGCATAGCCGTATATTGCGGCAAGCGTGTAGTAGACAGCCATGCCGGCATCACCATAGAGACCGTGGCTCCAGTAGAGGTAAATGTCCATGGCTGGCATCACGATGCCTACAACCCACAGCGCGATGCTCGCACGGTATTCGAGAACGAGATAGATGAGCCCGAGGATTGTTGTGACGATGTCGAGCCAATGAGTGGAGAGAAAATCTGTCATTTTATCAAAAAAAAACAGCCCCTCCCCGATTGGGGAGGGACGAGGTTTTAGAACTTCAGTGTTACGGTTCCCATGCAGTTGAAACCAGCCATCGGGATGTAAGCCACGGTAGAGTTGCGCTTACCCTGGTTGTACCAATCGTAGTAGACGTAGCCAGAAGCTGCATAGTGACGGTCGAAGATATTGTTGAAGTCGGCACCGAGCACAATCTGCTTCAAGCCAAGCATACGCTTTGCGAAGTTGAATGTGTACGAAGCGTTCACGTTAGTCTGCGAATAGCAGGGCAGTGAGCGATCAGAACTCTCGGTGTTGTCAAGATACTGCTTGCTGACGAAGTTGGTGTGCCATGTGGCGCGGAAACCAGCGAAGTGAACATCTACGAAGCCGTTGAGGATAGCCGACGGCGAGAAAGCAATGGTAGATCTCTTGTATGTGTTCCATACGGCAGCACCATCCCAGCTCTCGACACATTCCTTGAAGTTATGCAGACGGTTGCGGCTCAGCGCAGCGTTACCCTCTACAGAGAGCCATGAGAGTGGGCTCCAGCCTGCTGACAGCTCAGCACCGAGACGATAAGAGTCCTTGATGTTGCGTGTCAGTGCCTCGCCGATGTCGCTCTTCTCACCAGTCATCACGAACTGGTTGACGTACTTCATATAGTAGAAGTTGACACCTGCGAACCAGTTCTCGCCCTGATACTGATAACCCCACTCGATGTCGAGCAGGCGCTCAGGCGACGGATTGCCGTAGCCGATGTTGTCGGTGAAGTTGTTGCGCTCCGGTTCGCGGTTGGCGTAGGCGATAGAAGCGTAAACCTTATGTCCGTTAGCATCGTAGCTGATGCCAGCCTTCGGGTTGACGAAGAAGTAGTTCTCGTTGATGTTGATGCTCTGGTTCTTGTAGTTGCCGTCGGCACCCTGCTCGAAGTGGTCGTTGATGCCGTCGGTCTGATAGTTGACATAGCGCATCTGCATATCGAGGAACCAGTTCCAACCCTTGCCGAACTTGCGGTTAGCCTTGAAGAACCAGCTCCAGTCGTTCTTATCTGCGTCAGAGTCGTAGTACTTGTAGCGACCGTTGGTGAAGTACTTTTCCTCGAGAGTCTTGTCAGCGATGTATGTCACCTTGCCCCAGTGGTTGCAACGGAAGAGCTGCATACTAAGACCGCCGGTAACATCCCACAGAGCATCCTTATAGTTCACGTTGTAGAGAGCGCCATAGTTGTTCTGTGTGAGTCCTTTCTTGCGGATAGCGTCCGACTTCACGAGCTTCAGTTCGCCATCCTTTACGTACATCTCGTTGATGCCAAACTTAGAAGCCAACTTTGTGTTCTGCTTGAACTCGTTATAGTAGCCATAGCCGTATGTGTAGTGAGCTGTTACGGAGTGGCTCCAACGGTCGGTAGGCTGCCATGTGAAGTTGAGGATGTTGTGGCTCTGCTCGAAGTTGTCAGTAGTCTGATCCCAGTATGAGCCGTCGCGCATCTTGTAGCGTTCTGTTGTAAGTGGCTGACTTGGATCGGGTGCCCAGTTGTCATCCATCGGGATGTTGAGCGACTCGTAGAGCGGGTTGAACTTGCCCAATCCATGCTTCCACATATCCTTATAGCTCTTGATGCCCCACGCTTTGAGGTCGGTATCGCCGTCGTAGTTACATGCTGGCACACCGTTCCATGCCTGACCTGTGTGCTCGAAGTTGCCGATGTTCTTATACGAAATCTTGAAGCGGTCGCCGAACCATGTCAGTCCGCCGTAGTACGAACCTGAGCGTCCGCTTGTGCCGTGGATGTATCCGTCGGTATTGGTCTCGTGGTAAGCACCGTCGAGTACGAGGTGATCCCAGAGCAGACCCGTTGAGAATTTGCCGCCAAAGCGGTATGTGTTGAACGAACCGTAAGAGCCAGTAACCTCTACGGTTGGCTTCAGCGACGGTGCAGCTGTAGCAAGCGACACCGCACCACCGAAGGCTCCGTCGCCGTTGGTTGATGAACCGATGCCACGCTGAATTTGTGCGCTACCCATGAGGGCTGCATAGCTGTTCATATTTGCCCAGAACACGCACTGGTCCTCAGGCGAGTTGAGAGGTACACCGTCTACCGTTACGTTAATGCGGCTACCGGCAGCACCACGCATACGCATATAAACAGTACCAGTACCCACGCCGTTCTCGCTCCATGCAAGCACGCCCGGTGTGCGAGCGAAGAGCATAGGCAGCTCTCTACCAGAGGTAGCGAAGCGCTCAAGCTCAGGCTTATTGATGTTTTCTACTGCAAATGGTGAACTCTTCGGGGCTCTTACAGCCTTTACTACCACCTCGTTGAGGTTGTTCACACGGGTAGTGTCGAGCTTGTTCTGCTCGCCAGCAGCTTGCGAAGGGCAAGTGCACGCAGCAGTCAAGGCTACTCCAATGATTTTCTTCATCTTTTTTAAAGTTGATGTTGTTATCCAATAATAAGACTATAAGGGCTTTTGAAATAAAGAAAACCGTTCGTATCTGTACCTTATCGCTACGCCGGTATTATCCGGATCAGCTCTGAGGGTATGTTCTCAGACGGTAAATATTCCGCCACCCCTTAGTCTACACTATATAAACTGGGTGCAAAGTTAACTAAATTTTGCATATTCAAACAATTTGTTTGTATAATAAACCCTAAAAAATGTGCGTAGCGGGCGGAATATGAAAAATTTGTAGTAAGTTTGCAACACTGAAAAGGCGAGCCAATAAAGGGTTGATGCGCCTTTCGATATTCACACATTATATATAATATAGAACAAAAATGGGGCGTTTGAAACTCATTTTGGCTTTGATAAGCCATTATAAATATGCCATAACCATAATCATCGGCGTGCTCACCGTGGGCTTTGTTGATGAGAATAGCTTCCTGCATCGTTTCCAGCTTGAGATGCAAATCAGCGACCTGGAGGAGGAAATAGCGAAGTATAATGCGCAGAACGAAAGCGACCTGAAGAAGCTGAAGGAGATGCGACAGGGTCCGCAAGCGTTTCAGAAGATAGCACGCGAACGCTACTTTATGAAGGCTGACGACGAGGATATCTATGTGCTTAGCGACGACCCCCAACCTGAAAAAGCAAAAGAGTAAACTACAATGAAACAACTAAATACTATACAAAGCGCGCTATTCCTCATCGGAGGCGTATTAATGGTGATAGGAGCTGGCTGCTTCGTCTTTATGTTCGCACAGCAGATTGTATGCTGGATATTCCTTGTCGGAGCATTACTGTTTGCAGCGATGCAGGTGAACCAGGCATACGAAGGACATAACCCCACCATCAAGCGACTCAAGAAGATAATGACCTTCGCCGACATCTTCTTCGTATTGGCAGGTCTGCTCATGGTAGACAGTGCTAACATGTGGCTCAAGGACTACTTCGCCGACACCATCACTTACTTCAACGTAGTTTACAACAAATGGGTGTTGCTGTTGCTCGCTGCAGCCATACTCGAGATGTACTCTATGCACCGCATAGCATCGGAGTTGAAGAAAGACGCAGTGGAGGACGAAGCCGACAGTGAAGAGCAGGACGATGCTCCAGCCACAGACAGACAATAAGAAAACAATAAGAACCCAATAAAAACTCAAGATAATGAAGAAGCTACTTTACGCTTTACTCTGTATAATAGCATTGGCATCATGCTCCAGCTCGTACAACATACAAGGTTCCTCGAACGTGTCCACACTCGATGGTCGTATGCTCTACTTGAAGGTGCTGAGCAATAACGACTTCAAGAAGATTGACTCCTGCGATGTCGTACACGGACAGTTTCAGTTCAGCGGAACGTTCGACACCGTGCGCCTCGCCAATATCTTCATGGACGACGAGAGCATACTGCCACTCGTAATCGAAAGTGGCGACATCACCATAAAGCTCGACAACACACAGCAGAATGTGAGTGGCACACCGCTCAACGACGAGCTCTTTAAGTTCTTCAACAAGTACAACCAGCTGAAAAATCAGGAAGCCGAACTGCTGCACACTCACGACCGCGCCATCATGGACGGTAGCGATATGGAGGCAGTGACACGCCATATCAACGCCGAGGCAGTGCGACTCATGGCAGAAGAGGACAAGCTCGTCACAACATTCGTCACCGAGAACTTCGACAATGTGCTTGGTCCGGGCGTATTCTTCATGATGACCATCGGCTATCGCTATCCCGAACTCACACCGTGGATAGAGGATATCATGAGCAAAGCCACCGACAAGTTCAAGAACGACCCCTACGTGAAGGACTACTATCAGAAGGCTCTGGAGAACCAAGCCATTATGAACGGCATGAAAGAAGTGAACAATGCGCCTGCCGGTGCTGCTACCGTTCCTTCGATGCCCGACGGACCGACACCGAACGAGCTGGCACAGCCCGCTGCCAGCGAATAGCATACGCTAACAACGATCAGTAACTATATCTAAGAAATATGAAGACATTAGTATTTGGTGGTAAGCTTGTCAACGAGGGAGCTACGCGCGTAGCCTCCGTCGTTGTCGACGGCGACACCATTACAGACATTATAGAAGGTACAGAAACACCTCGTGGCGACTACGACAGCATCGTAGATGCCACGGGGTGTTTTGTTATGCCTGGAGTGATCGACTGTCACGTACACTTCCGCGACCCCGGACTGACCGAGAAGGCGGACATGGAGACCGAGAGTCGTGCTGCGGCTTACGGCGGTGTCACCACCTACTTCGACATGCCGAACACCAAGCCACAGACCACAACCGAGGAAGCACTCAACGCTAAGTTTGAGGACGCAGCCACAAAGTCGCACGTCAACTACAGCTTCTTCATCGGAGCTACAAACGACAACATCGACTGCGTCACCGGTATCGACCCGCACCGCGTGCCGGGCATCAAACTCTTCATGGGCTCGTCTACGGGCAACATGCTCGTTGACAGACAGGACGTGCTGTACGAACTGTTCAGCAAGGCGACACTGCCACTGATGGCTCACTGCGAGGACACCGACATCATCAACCGCAATATGAAGCACGCACAGGAGCAGTACGGCGACGACCCCGCCGTTGAGCACCACCCTGAGATACGCTCCGAGGCAGCGTGCTACGAGTCGACAAAGCGCGCCGTAGACCTCGCTGAGCAGACAGGTGCACGTCTGCATGTGGCACACATGACCACAGCACGCGAGCTGGAGCTGTTCGGCTCTTCGCCACGCATCACGGCAGAGGCAGTCGTAGCTCACCTCGTATTCACACAGGACGACTACGCTCGCCTCGGCACACGCATAAAGTGCAACCCTGCCATCAAGACCGCTGCCGACCGCTACGCACTGCGCAAAGCCCTCACCGACGGACGCATAACAACCATCGGCACCGACCACGCACCTCATCTGCTGAAGGACAAGGAGGGCGGATGTGCACGCGCTGCTTCGGGTATGCCTATGGTGCAGTTCTCGCTTGTCACGATGCTCGAACTTGTGGACGAAGGTGTGCTCAGCATGGAGCGTCTCGTCACACTGATGGCGCACAACCCAGCTACGCTCTTCGAGGTGTCGAAGCGTGGCTTTGTGCGCAAGGGCTACAAGGCAGACCTCGTCATCGTGAAGCCCGACGCTCCGTGGACCGTAACGCCGGAGACGATACAGAGCAAGTGCGGCTGGAGTCCAATGGAGGGTCATACCTATCAGTGGCAGGTGCGCACCACGATGTGCAACGGACAGATTATATATAACAACTGGGCGTTCGATGCGTCGAGCCGTGGCGAGGCGGTGCGCTTCAGAGAGTAGACCGATGATGCTGCAATACACCGATTATAACATTTCTACCCTGCGTCCGTACATCAACTGGCTCTACTTCTACTTCGCTTGGGGGCTCTCGGGCAAGCCGCAGGAGGCTAAAGACCGAATGCGGGCGGAGGCAGAACAGATGCTCGACAGCTTGGAGACGCGCTACCAGACACACGCTGCCGTAGGCCTGTTCGAGGCTAACAGCGACGGCGACGACATACTCATCGGCGATGTGCGGCTGCCTATGCTGCGCCAGCAACATCCCACACGTGAGGGCGAGCCGAACCTATCGCTTGCCGACTTCATCCGTCCGCTATCTACGGGCATCAAAGACCGCATCGGAGTGTTCGCCACTACGGTCGACCTGGCGTTGGAGCACGACTTTCTTACCGACGACTATCAGCGTATGCTGGCGCAGACGCTTGCCGACCGACTCGCTGAGGCTACGGCGGAGGTGCTTCACATGGAGGTACGTCGCTCGCTATGGGGATATGCACCCGACGAAAATCTGTCTGTAGCCGAACTCCTGCGCGAGGATTTTCAAGGCATACGTCCGGCTGTGGGCTATCCGTCGATGCCCGACACGAGTGTCAACTTCCTCATCGACCGGCTCATCAACCTCAAGCAGATTGGCATCCGGCTCACCGAGAGTGGTGCCATGAAGCCTCACGCATCGGTGTCTGGACTGATGTTCGCCCACCCGAAGGCGCATTACTTCGAGTTGGGGCGCATCGGCGAAGACCAGTTGCGCGACTATGCGCACCGTCGCGGACTGCCCGTGGAGCTCATACGCAGGTTTTTGAAATAGATGAAAACTCTGTAACAACACTATCGCAAGTTTATAAGAAACGTTTTCGTTAAGCCAAATGAGCAGAACCGAGCTTGCTCGAGTTATGCCATGGCGAGAAAACGTGCCATAAAATGGAACATAATGATTGCAAGGATATCAATACTCATACTGCTGCTCACGCTGCTGCCCGACCTGTACATATACCGACGCTATCTGCGCTGGCGCTTCGACATGACGCTATGGATGCGTCTGTTGTGGTGGGTGCCGGGAGCCGCCATGATAGCCTGTACCGCAGCCTATTCGATGATGCGCAACTTTGCGCCCGATAACCTCACGCTCTTCAACGTGTATCTGTTCATGCTCGGGTTGCTCATCGTGCCGAAGGTGGTCTTCACCTTGTCGTCGCTCGCCGGACTGGCTGTTAAGCGACTGCTGAAGTTGCGCACCAACTGGGGCAACCACACCGGACTGGTGCTTGTGCTCGGATGGTTCTATGTGCTGTTCATGGGTACGATGGTGGGCCCCGACCAGTTGCACGTGAAGCGCGTTACGCTCGAGTTCGACAGTCTGCCGAAAGCCTTCGACGGCTATCGCATCGTGCAGCTCTCGGACATGCACCTCGGCTCGATGAAGCAGGAGTTTGCTCAGCGCATGGTGGCACAGGTGAACGAGCTACATCCCGATGCCATCCTCTTCACCGGCGACTTACAGAATATGCGCCCACAGGAGTTGGTGCGTCATGCGCCCACGCTGGTTCATCTGCATCCTGTTGACGGCATATTCTCCGTGCTTGGCAATCACGACTACGCCGACTATGTGAAGACAGCCACGGCGGAGCAGAAGCGCAGTATGGAGCGTATGACACGTTCGTTCGAGGCTTCGCTCAACTGGGACTTGCTGCTCAACGAGCGTCGCATCTTGCGCCGCGGAGCCGACTCGATTGTGATAGCCGGAACGGAGAACGACGGTCGTCCGCCGTTCCCCTGCAAAGCCGACTATCGCAAGGCACTGCACGGCATATCGCCCGAATCGTTCGTCATTATGATGCAGCACGACCCGTCGGCATGGCGCCGCCACATACTGCCACAATGCACAGCGCAGCTAACGCTGAGCGGACACACCCACGGCGGACAGTTGTCGTTGTTCGGCTGGCGACCTACAAGTCTTGTCAACAGCGAGGATGCCGGACTGTATAGCGAGGGCAAACGCTTCCTCTTTGTGTCTACGGGCCTGGGAGGTTTCCTGCCGTTCCGCTTCCACATGAAACCGGAGATTGTGGAAATCACGTTAAAAGTAAAAAAGTAAAAAGGTAAAAAGCAATGAAATATCTGTATCGTATATATCAGCTCTTGATAGCTCTCCCCTTGATAGCTATCTACACCCTCATCACCAGCTTGATGGTTACAATCGGTTGCACCTTAGGCAACGGTCACTTCTGGGGCTACTACCCCGGCAAGTGGTGGGCGCAGTTCATCATACGCATACTCCTGCTGCCGGTGAAGGTGGAGGGACGCGAGAACCTCGTGAAGGGACAGTCGTATGTGTTCGTAGCCAACCACCAGGGAGCGTTCGACATATTCCTCATCTACGGCTTCCTCTCGCGCAACTTCAAGTGGATGATGAAGCGCCAGCTACGCCAGATGCCGTTCGTTGGCAAGGCGTGCGAGTCGGCTCACCACATCTTCGTCGACAAGCGTGGCGCAAGCAAGATACGCGAGACCTATGACCGCGCCCGACAGACGCTGCAGGGTGGTATGTCGCTCGTGGTGTTCCCCGAGGGGGCACGCTCGTTCACAGGACACATGGGCGTATTCAAGCGCGGAGCCTTCATGCTCGCCGACGACATCGAGCTGCCCGTTGTGCCGCTCACCATCAATGGCTCGTTCGACATCATGCCACGCACTCGCGACATGAAGTGGGTGGTTTGGCATCCGCTCCGTCTCACCATACACAAGCCGATACTGCCTGTTGGCAAGGGTACGGACAACATCAAGTATCTTGAGGAAGAGAGCTACAAGGTGGTGATGGGCGGACTGGAGAAGCAATATCAGGGCTTTGTGGAGAACCCCGACCAGTAAAACTCCCGAAAACACGTTTTTTAACGCTACGGCGGCACTCGTATCGAATACATTTAGTATATTTGCATATTAGTTGACAAGTTACGAGTTACGAGTTGACAATGTAAAACCATTCAATAGCAAAACAATGAATAAAAGCGATAGTATAGTAATCATACCGACATATAACGAGAAGGAGAACATCGAGAAGATCATATGCGCGGTGTTCTCACTTGAGAAGTGTTTCCACATCCTCGTCATCGACGACGGTAGTCCCGACGGCACTGCAGCCATCGTGAAGCACCTCATCAGTGATGAGTTCGGCGACCGCCTCTTCATCCTCGAGCGCAGTGGCAAGTTGGGTCTTGGCACGGCGTACATCACAGGTTTCAAGTGGGCGCTTGAGCACGGCTACGACTACATCTTCGAGATGGATGCCGACTTCTCTCACGACCCCAACGACCTGCCACGCCTCTACAGTGCTTGTCACGACGAGGGCTACGACGTGGCAATCGGTTCGCGCTACGTGAGTGGCGTGAACGTTGTCAACTGGCCTATCGGTCGCGTGCTGATGAGCTACTTCGCGTCGAAGTACGTGCGTATGGTTACGGGCTTCAAGGTGCACGACACCACAGCCGGCTTCAAGTGCTACCGCCGTTGCGTGCTCTCTTCTATCGACCTCGACAAGGTGCGCTTCAAGGGCTACGGCTTCCAGATAGAGATGAAGTTCACGGCTTACAAGATGGGCTACAAGATAAAGGAGGTGCCGGTCATCTTCGTCAACCGTCGCGAGGGTGTCAGCAAGATGAGCGGTGGCATCTTCGGCGAGGCGTTCTTCGGCGTGATGCGACTCAGATGGGACGGCTGGTTCAGAAAGTATCCTGAGGCGAAGCACTAAACTACCCACCCGATTCTATGGAAATAAAAAACATCAGCAACATTTATACAGCCCTGCCACAGTGCGGGGCTTTTTTGAAAGCTATCAGCGACGAGTCGGTGAGACACGTATTCCTCGGTGGACTACTTGCCTCATCGGCTCCTGTGTTTTTCTCCGCCGTCACCGAACGACTTAACGGGAAGAAAAACTCAAAACCCAAAACTCAAAATTGCGCCGAATCGGCGCAACAATTCAAAACTCAAAATTCAAAACTCAAAACTCTCACCGCCGTTTTCATCCTTCAAGACAACGACGAGGCAGGCTACTTCTATCACGACCTGACGCAGATACTCGGCACCGACAACGTGCTCTTCTTCCCGTCGTCCTACCGTCGTGCGGTGAAGTACGGACAGCGCGACGCAGCTAACGAGATATTGCGCACCGAGACGTTGAGTCGTCTCGCGGCTCTTACCTCTGTCGACACGCAGAAGGCATCAACGGGCAAGGGCGCAGGCAAGAATGCAGACGGTGCTGCTGAAGCTCTCTACGTTGTGACCTGCCCCGAGGCGCTCAGCGAGCTTGTCGTGTCGAAGCGTCGCCTCGACGAGCGCACCATCAACATCGCCGTTGGTGACATCATCGACTTTGCCGACCTCGGACGCCAGATGCGCGAGTTCGGCTTCAAGGAGGTCGACTACGTCTACGAGCCTGGTCAGTTCGCAATGCGTGGCAGCATCATCGATGTCTATTCCTACTCGTCGGAGCTGCCGTTCCGCATCGACTTCTTCGGCGACGAGGTGGACACCATACGCACGTTCGAGGTAGCCGATCAGCTCTCGAAGGACGCGAAGCAGCAGGTGCGCATCGTGCCCGAACTGGCGCAGCTCACCGAGGAGAAGCAGCCGTTCACGTCGCTACTGCCCGACGACGCGCTGCTCGTGATGAAAGACCGCCTCTATCTCTGTTCTACCATCGAGCAGATATACAACGACGGCTTTTCGCAGCAAGCCATGACCGAGCGCTTGGAGGGAGCTACGGAGGTGGAGCAGCAGCAGATAATGCGCGATATGCGCAAGGAGAACAACCTCGTGTCGCCCACGCGCTTCCGCGAGGAGATATGCCGCTTCCGCCTCGTGGAGTTCGGCGCAAAGCCTACGGGCACACCGCAGGTGTCCATCGAGTTCCACATCTTGCCGCAGCCGCTCTTCCACAAGAACTTCAGTCTGCTCACCCAGACCCTCGACGACTATCTCTTGCAGGGCTATCAGCTCTACATCCTCGCCGACTCGGAGAAGCAGACGCAGCGCCTGCGCGATATTTTTGACAGTGAGGAGTTGCAACAGATGCGCAGGAATTCTCAACACCTCAACATTCAACATTCAACCCTCCCCTTCACTCCCGTCAACCGCACTCTGCACGAGGGCTTCGCCGACAACGACCTGCGTCTGTGCTTCTTCACCGACCATCAGATATTCGACCGCTTCCACAAGTACAACCTGAAGTCGGACGCAGCCCGAACGGGCAAGATGGCACTCACGATGAAGGAACTGCAAGAGATGGAACCCGGCGACTTCATCGTGCACGTCGACTTCGGCATCGGCAAGTTCGGCGGTTTGGTGCGCGTGCCCGTCGGCGACTCCTACCAGGAGATGATACGCCTCTACTATCAGCGCGGCGACATCGTCGACGTGTCTATCCACTCGCTCTACAAGATATCGAAGTACCGCCGCAGCGACACGGGCGAACCGCCCCGACTCAGCACGCTCGGCACCGGCGCATGGGAGAAGCTGAAGGAGCGCACAAAGAAGCGCATCAAGGACATTGCGCGCGACCTCATCAAGCTCTACGCCAAGCGTCGCCACGAGAAAGGCTTCGCCTATTCTGCCGACTCTTATCTGCAGCACGAGCTTGAGGCATCGTTCCTCTACGAGGACACGCCCGACCAGCAGCGTGCCACGCACGACGTGAAGACCGACATGGAGTCAGCCCGACCGATGGATCGACTGGTGTGTGGCGACGTGGGCTTCGGCAAGACCGAGGTGGCTATACGTGCAGCGTTCAAGGCGGCGTGCGACTCGAAGCAGGTGGCAGTGCTCGTGCCCACAACGGTGCTCGCCTTCCAACACTACAAGACGTTCTCAGATCGTCTGAAGGGTATGCCTGTGCGTGTCGACTACCTCTCGCGTGCCCGCACGGCGAAGCAGACGCGCGAGGTGCTTGCCGACCTCAAGGCGGGCAAGATAGACATACTTGTCGGCACGCATAAACTGATAGGAAAGGCTGTGGAGTGGCACGACCTCGGACTGCTCATCATTGACGAGGAGCAGAAGTTCGGCGTCTCTACAAAGGAGAAGCTGCGCACGCTGAAGACCAACGTCGACACGCTCACCATGTCGGCTACGCCTATACCGCGCACGCTTCAGTTCTCGCTGATGGGCGCACGCGACATGAGCATCATGCGCACGCCGCCGCCCAACCGCTACCCCGTACAGACCGAGCTGGGCGTGTACGGACATGAGATAATAGCCGATGCCATCAACTTCGAGATGTCGCGCAACGGACAGGTGTTCTTCGTCAACGACCGCATCAGCAACCTGCCCGAGATTGCCTCGCTCATAACGAAATACGTGCCCGACGCGCGTGTGGCTATCGGACACGGACAGATGTCGCCCGAGGAGCTGGAGAAAATTCTCATCGGCTTCATGAACTACGACTACGACGTGCTGCTCTCAACGACCATCGTCGAGAACGGCATCGACATCAGCAACGCCAACACCATCATCATCAACGACGCCCACCGCTTCGGACTCTCCGACCTCCACCAGATGCGCGGTCGCGTGGGTCGCTCCAACCGCAAGGCGTTCTGCTATCTGCTTGCGCCGCCTAAGTCGGTGCTCTCCTCCGAGGCACGCCGCCGACTGGAGGCTTTGGAGAACTTCTCCGAACTGGGCAGCGGCTTCAACCTCGCCATGCAAGACCTCGACATTCGCGGTGCGGGCAACCTGCTTGGTGCCGAGCAGAGCGGTTTCATGGAGGACCTTGGCTACGAGACGTATCAGAAGATACTCAACCAGGCGGTCACCGAACTGAAGAACGACGAGTTTGCCGACATGTACGCCGAGGAGATAGCGCAGGGCAACAACCTCACGGGCGATGCTTTCGTAGAGGACTGCGCCGTGGAGAGCGACCTCGAGATGTACTTCCCCGACACCTATGTGCCGGGCAGCGCAGAGCGTATGCTGCTCTACCGCGAGCTCGACAACATCGACAACGACGACGAGCTCGACGCTTACCGCCAGCGACTCATCGACCGCTTCGGTGCCATACCGCACGAGGGCGAGGAACTGCTGCAGGTGGTGGCACTGCGCCGCTACGGCAAGAGTCTCGGCTGCGAGAAGATAATACTCAAACAGGGACGTATGCAGATGCAGTTCGTCAGCAACCCCAACTCTGCCTACTACCGCAGTGCCACCTTCGGCAAGGCGCTCGACTTCATCGCTGCCAACGCACGCCGCTGCAACCTCAAGGAGGTGAACGGCAAACGCTCAATGGTGGTGAGCGGTGTGCCGACAGTGAGCGAAGCGGTGAAAGTGCTTTTAAAAGTAAAAAGCCCCTCCCAACCCTCCCCGTCGGGGAGGGCTTGAGGATAATTCGGCTAAGGCTTAGAAAGGCTTAGTTAGCAATGGCTTAGAAAGGCTTAAGAAGGCTTAGTTCGGCTTAGCAAGAAGGCTAAGAAAGTCCTAAGAAGTCTTAGTTAGCAATGGCTTAGAAAGGCCTAAGAAGGCTTAGTTCGGCTTAGTAAGTAACAACAACAACCACAACATGACAACACTTCTTCTTGTGCGCCACGGCGAGACCGTCGACAATGTGCGCCAGATAATGCAGGGCCAGACTCAAGGCGAGCTGACCCCGAACGGCATCGGGCAGGCACGTGCCCTCGCTGCCGAGCTGAAAGACACGCCCATCGACGTGTTCGTGTCGAGCGACCTTAAGCGTGCTTTCGACACGTGTGTGATACTGGCGGCTGCGCACGGTGTGTCGCCCGACGCCATTGTGCAGACGAAGCTGCTGCGCGAGCGCGACTGGGGCAGCTTCACCGGCAGATACATCCCCGACCTAAAGGATGCTCGGTGGACCGACGACATCGAGTCGCTCGACGCTCTGAGGGCGCGTGCCGCTGCGTTCCTGCAGTTCGTGAGAGATAATTATGATGGAAAGACCGTGCTTGCCGTGGGACACGGAATAATGAACAAGGCGATAAGAAGCGTACATAGCGGCACGCCGATGAACGAAACGCCACGCATGGCGAACGCCGAAGTGGTCACGATGCAGCTATAAAAAGCGTTGTTGCACACCCATAAGCGTACCCTTTTTGAGTACTACCGCAGCAGTACTGGAGTAATCTCACTACAGTACTGGAGTAATCTCGCTGCTAAACTGGAGTAATCTCTCTGCGAGTACTGGAGTACTACCGCGACAAGTACTGGTAGAAGTAAAAGTAAAAGAGTAAAAAAGTAAAAGAGTAAAAAAGTAGGAGGTATGGGCATCTTGCCCATACCACGCAGCCAGATTTAAGAGTAAAAGAGTAAAAAGGCACTTTTGCCTCTTTACTTTCTGAGCAATTCGCGTGCGAACTCGATGATAGTATCCTCACCGTGCAGCCAGTCGGCTTCTTTCAACGCAACATTATGGTCGGGCTCTATGCCGAACTCCGTTGAGTTCTTATCCTTGTCGTACATAGGGCAGGCAGAGAAGCGCACGCTCCAGCCGTTAGGCAGTTCGGTAGAGTAGGGCATACCCGCTCCACCGCCTGTGCGGTCGCCCACGACGGTCACGTTCGGGCAGCAGCGCATGTACTTCACGAACTCGTTGGCTGCGCTATACACCGCGCGGTTAGTCAGCACCACCACCCGTTTCTGCCATCTGATTCCTTTCGACGGCTTCAGGTATTGGCTCTTCATCTCCGAGAACGCCGTGTGCGCTTTTCCCGTCTTGTGCTGCATGTAGCCCACCAACAGTCGTTCGTTAGTGAAGCGTGCCGCCAACTGTTCTGCAGCCGTGAGCTGTCCGCCGCCGTTGTCGCGCAGGTCGACGATCAGTCCGTTGCACGGTGCGAGGTAGAGCATTATATTGTCGAGGTTGCCCTCGCCGAAGTTGTATGCGAAGGTAGCGCAGCGTATGTATCCGGTGTTGTCGTCGAGCACGCGGTAGCGCAGTCCGGCAGCGATGCGATAGTCGGTGCCGAGATACTTCGAGAGCAGCGTGTCGCTCACGTTCGACGGGTAGTCCTCGTGCCACGACCAGTTGCGTGCCACGTCCCACGCCGAGTACATGTTCACGTGTCCGTCGCGCAGCTCGCCGAGCATATTGCCTAACACCTCGAACAGCTGTCCCGTCGTCATGTCGTCGGCTATCTGTCGGCTGTATCGCTCGTGCACCTCGTCCCAGTCGAGTCCGTACTGCTCGTGCTTGTAGTCGAAGAAGCAGTAGTGTTCGTCGATGGCACGCCACAGAGCCTCGAAGTTGCCGCGCGGATTGTCGGCATACTCCGTTTCGTCGACGCACGCTGTGGTCAGCAGCAGTAGCGATGCAAACAGTATAGTGATTATTCTTCTCATTCGCATTTGTTTTTATTGTTATACTCTTTAGGAGGTTGTGGCATCCTGTCATAATTCTTTAGGAGGGTATGGCATCTTGCCATACCCACTCCGCCCTCTGAACATTCTAAAGGGGGTGCAGCGGTCTCCGCTGCACCAACCGAGATAGTATCGCCATCTTCCCACAGGTTTTATGGGAGTTTGGTTGCGTAAGTCCTCCCACAGAATTCACAGAATTCACAGAAGTTAGGTTGCGTCTGTTCTCCCACGGAATTCACGGAATTCACAGAAGTTTTGTTGCGTTAATTCGCCCACGGAATTCACAGAAGTTTGGGGGTGCTGTTGGCTGCGTGGGTATGGCAGGATGCCATACCCTCCTAATCTGTGCGCATCCGTGCCAATCTGTGGGAGGTATTTCTCTGCCAGAAGGTTCTGTGTGTTCCGTGCGTTCTGTGGGCGATATCCCTGTTTGTTTTATTGGTGCAGTTCTTGCTCTGGCAGTCGGTAAAGCCGAGCTGAGACAACTGGATTCCTGAGGCTGCGTGGGTATGGCAGGATGCCATACCCTCCTAATCTGTGCGCATCCGTGCGCATCTGTGGAAGGTACTTCTCAACCAGAAGAGTGAGTTCCGTGGGCGGCTACAGTTTCTCGATGCGGAAGCGTCTGACGATGCCGAAGACGAGAGCATGAGTGTAGGTGTGCTGCTTGAGGTTGTTCACGCTTGCCTGGCGCCAGTCGCCGAGGTAGCCGATGCGCCACGTGGTGTGCAGCGCACGGAAGTCGAGCGTGAGCATCTGTCGTAGCGACGGCGTGGAGGCGATAGTCGTCGGCACGCAGTTGTGGTCGTAGTTGCCACGTGAGAAAATCTCGTAGTACGATTGCCCGTAGTTGGGCGAGAACATCAGACCGCAGAGCGGAGCCGATGCCTCGTAGTGCAGTGTGAACGGTCGTTGTTGGCGGCGGAACAGTCGGAAGTCGAAGTCGGCAGCCACGGTAGGCTTCAGCTGCAGTGCCAGTCGTGCCTGTGCCGGGTTGTTGCTGCCCCGTGTGTTATACAGAAAGCCCACGCTCAGTTCCGCGGTGCCACCGGCGAGCAGTCGCAGATGACAACTGCCCACGGGCATCTGCCACTTGCGCAGCAGCGAGTAGGCAAAGGAGTATCCGCCCCCTATCTCGCCCCCATTGCCCGAGCGGTTGTCGGCGGTGGCGATGCTGCCCTCGTGCAGCAATTGGTGTACGAGACTGGTGGAGTCCTTCTCGCGGCGCGTGTGCGAGATGAAGCGCAGGTCGGTGCCGCGGTATTTCTCCGGCGAGAGGTAGGTGTCGAGGATGTCGGTGTAGCCGATGCCCAACATGAGAGCATTCTCCCTTAGGGGGTACTGCTTTAGGGGGTGCAGTTGTCTCAACTGCACCAACGTATCTGTATTTAAGTAATCTGGTGCAGTTGGGACAACTGCACCCCCTGAGAGGAAATCTGGTGCAGTTGAGACAACTGCACCCCCTGAGGCAGCACCCCCTGAGGTACACCATAGCATGGCGAGCAATAGACTACAGATCCTCATGCTCGGTGAAAATATTAAGTTGTCCGGTCATTTCGTCAATCACCTGCTGCTGACTCTTGCCGGCATCAGGGTCGAGGTTTACCTCTTCAGCTTCCTCCTCGTTCTCCTCCGCTTCGGGTTCGGGGAAGCGTGTTGGTTCCAGCTCCTTCACCCCCTGCACGTCGAACGTGGTGACACGCTTGCCCTTCGCCTTGAAACCCTTCACGGCGATGAACTCTTCAGCGTCTATCTCCAACGACGGGCGTTGCGTCTCAGAGCCGTCAGGCGCAGTGGTCGGTGCGAAGTCGACCTCTATGCGTGGGAACGGCGTGTCGGTGAGCAGCAGTAGCTCGCTCTTCGAGTTCTCGCCGATGTAGTTCTGCCAGCGTTTCGTCGCCTCCATGCGGAAGCGTTTGAGGTAGAGGTTGTTGGCGTTGTCGGCATCGAACAGTGCTGCTGTCCACACCTTGTCAGGATCCCACTTCTCGATGAGCTTTATGTTGTCCTCATAGTGGTTGTTGGCATCGAATGTAGAGATGTAGAAGTTGCCGTCGTCGAGCACCACGAGTATAGAGTCGTCGTCGAAGAACTCGCCCAAGAGTCGTCCGTGCTCGTCGTAGTTGAGTCGGTTCACGTCTGGGTCGTACCACACCTTTCTGCCACCAAGCGTAGAGTGGCCGTGACTCTTCAGTCCGATGCGGTGGATAGGGTTGCGTGTGAGCAGGTTGCCCTTCGAGGCGCGTCCCTTGATGGCGATTTCGGAGAAGTCCTTCTCGATGAAGATGCGCTTCAGGCGCGGGTTCGCCTCCAGTGTCACCTTTATCACCTCCGCCTCACCGTTCGGGTTGGCGGTGAAGTAGAGTATGCGTGAGCCGGCAGTGCCCTGCGTGCAGTCGTACTCGCGACCGGCAGTCATCGTCGGCACGAAGAAACGCTTGATGTATGCCGCGCCAGCCTTGCCGTCGCGGTACACCACATTATATATAGTGCGCTTGTCGTTCTTCTTGAACACCTGCACGTGCAGGATGTTCTTGCCCACGAATATCTTGTCGGCAGCGTGCACCATCTTGTACTTGCCGTCCTTGAAGAACACGATGATGTCGTCGATGTCCGAGCAGTTGCACACGAACTCGTCCTTCTTCAGACCCGTGCCGATGAATCCCTCGGCGCGGTTGATGTATAGCTTCTGGTTCGCCTCCACCACCTTCGAAGCCTCGATGGTGTCGAAGTTGCGTATCTCGGTGCGGCGCGGATGATCCTTGCCGTACTTCTCGCGCAGAAACTCGAACCAGTGTATCGTCACGTCGGTCATGTGCGCAAGGTCGTACTCTATCTCAGCCAGCTCCGCCTTGATGCGCGCTATCAGCTCGTCTGCCTTATCCTTATTATATTTAAGTATGCGCTGCATCTTTATCTCGAGCAGGCGCAGTATGTCGTCGCGTGTTATTTCGCGGTGGAACGAGTACTCGAAGTCCTGCACGCGGAACACCTGCGTCTTGAACGGCTCCAGCTTCGAGTCGATGAAGTCGACCACCTCGTCCTGCGACTTCGCCTGCTCGAACTTCTTCTCCTTGTAGATGCGCTCCTCGATGAAGATGCGCTCGAGCGACGAGAAGAACAACTGCTCCTCCAGCTCCGACTGGCGTATCTGCAACTCGCGGCGCAGCAGACCCATGGTGGAGTCGGTGGAGTGGCGCAGCACGTCGCTCACGGTGAGGAAGCACGGCTTGTTGTCCTCTATCACGCAGCAGTTGGGCGATATGTTTATCTCGCAGTCGGAGAAGGCGTAGAGCGCGTCGATCGTCTTGTCGGACGATACGCCCGGCGCCAAGTGCACCTGTATCTCCACCTCGGCAGCCGTGTTGTCGTCCACCTTCTTCGCCTTTATCTTGCCCTTCTCGATAGCCTTCAGGATGGAGTCGATGAGCGTAGACGTGGTTTTCGAGAACGGTATCTCGCGGATGACGATAGTCTTCTGGTCGAGCTTCTCTATCTTCGCACGCACCTTTACGGTGCCGCCACGCTGTCCGTCGTTGTACTTCGCCACGTCGATAGAACCGCCCGTGGGGAAGTCGGGGTAGAGGTGGAACTCCTCGCCACGCAGGTAGGCGATGGCAGCATCGCATATCTCCACGAGGTTATGCGGCAGGATTTTCGAGCTCAGACCCACGGCAATGCCCTCCGCGCCCTGCGCTAACAGGAGCGGAAACTTCGCCGGCAGCGTAATCGGTTCCTTGTTGCGTCCGTCGTAGGAGAGCTGCCAATCGGTGGTCTTAGGGTTGAACACCACGTCGAGCGCGAACTTCGAGAGTCGTGCCTCGATGTATCGCGGTGCAGCCGCACGGTCGCCCGTGAGGATGTTGCCCCAGTTGCCCTGACAGTCGACGAGCAAGTCCTTCTGTCCCATCTGCACAAGAGCGTCGCCGATGGAAGCGTCGCCGTGAGGGTGAAACTGCATGGTGTGTCCCACGATGTTAGCCACCTTGTTGAAACGGCCGTCGTCCATGCGCTTCATCGAGTGGAGTATGCGTCGTTGCACAGGCTTCAAACCGTCCTCGATATGAGGCACGGCACGCTCTAAGATTACGTATGAGGCGTAATCCAGAAACCAGTTTTGGTACATACCACTGAGGTGATGCACTGCTGAAGCGTCGAAACGGTTGACAGGTTTGTAGTCGGAGTGATCGCTTGGCATGATGTCTTTTTTCTCGTCGTCCATGTTTTTTATTTTTTTAGTTGACAAGTGTACGGGTAAACGGGTACACGAGTGGATAAGTTGACAAGTAGACGAGTAAACGAGTGTACAAGGCGTCTATTTTTGTTCAAAAATCTTGTCAACAGGCAAAAGTACAAAAAAAAAAACAATTATTGAGTTATGCTCCCGTCTTTTTGTCAAAAATGCCGTATTTACGAGGGTTTTTGCGTCCTATGACACAACGAAATGGGGGGGGTAAATGCGCTTCTGCAATAAAACATTAATAGGGGTAAGGTGAAAAATTAAGTCTAAAAATTAGGTTTAATTGAAAAAATAGTTTAACTTTGCAGCCGTGACATAACTATTTTTAGTTATAATTGATGAAATAGAGTTGTTATAATGAAAATCAATGCGGTTTTCGACATGCTAAAAGCTTGTCGAGACGGCAATTTTTAAAACCATCAATAAAAACAACGTGACTAAGACAACAAAAAACTGGCTTTACGCTATATTTTTGATGATTGCGGTGCTTTTCCCGCAAATCAGCAGGGCTCAGATATTCGAGAGCAAGACTGGTGTGGACACGCTTACATTTGCTGAGCGTATCTCACTGCGCACCAATGCTGTCGATTGGACTTTGCTGACTCCTAATCTGGGTGTAGAATTCGATGTGAAATCGACCAACTGGAACCGCTGGGCTGTTGGACTTACGTTAAAGACAAAGTGGAATACACCAGCAACATTCAAAAACCGAGTTTTCTATAACATCACGGAGGTGCGTGCCGACTTCCGCAACTATTGGCGTACCCGTCAGATAAATAATAAGGTACCCGCGCATACCGGCTTCATCGACCGTCTCTTCTCATGCCGTCGCCGTGTGGTGAAGCATCCGAAGACTACATATTATAGAGGTGCGTACATGTCGTTCAGCGATTTCTCGATAAAGTTTGGCAGAGAAGGACATCAAGGCAAAGCATTGTCGGCTGGTATTACATACGGTATAATAAAACCTCTCTACGCTTTCCGCACAGGTAATACTCTCGACCTCGACCTTGGCTTCGATGCAGGCTTCGTAGCAGTCAACTCGGAGAAGTTCATATACAATCGTGCCGACAACTGCTACACACGCACCAAGCAAGGTTCGTGGAAGGTTGTTCCGTTCCCGATGCCCACTGCGGCACGCGTAGGCTTCGTATATCGATTTGGCAGCTATCCAATCACGAAGAAATATCGTTGGCGTTACGATGCCGATGCACAATATCAGTACAGAATTGACAGTATTGCTAACCAGCGCGTTGTTGATGCTATCAATCAGCACAACAGAGACTCTGTTGAATCTGTTATCTATAAGGAGTTCTGGCAGGTTTACGACTCTGTGGCTGTTGTCAACAGTGCTAAGGCTGACTCGATGCGCATAGTGAACGCTAAGCTGAAAGCAGAGGCTGACCGCAAGCAGGCAGAGGCTGACCGGCTGAAGGCTGTTGAGGCTCAGAAGGAGAAGGAACGCCTGAAAGCCGAAAAGAAAAATAAGGGCAAAAAGGCGGAAGATAAACCTGAGCCAACCGAAGGTGCCGAGGCTACCGAGCCGAACGGAACCACCGAGCCTACTGGGGAGCAGACCCCAGTAGAGGGCGAGGCTCCTACAGAGGGAGGAACTCCTACAGAGGAGCAACAGACTCCTGCAGAAGAGCAGGCTCCTGCAGAAAATGAAGCTCCAGCAGAAGAGCAGACCTCAGCAGAGGAAGTCTCAACATCTCAACCCACAACATCTCAACCTACGACATCTCAACAGGAAACAAATCAGCCTTCTGCTGAACCAGGAAAGGAGGCAAGCAATGAATAATAAGAAACTATTATACACACTCCTTCTTGGAGCAACGCTCACCTCATGTGCTGAGGTGGAGATTTGTGAAAGAGATCACCCACATCAGGGCGATGTCAACTTCACATATACATGGAATAAGCCAGAGGACAAGCCGAATCGAATGGGTGTGCTCTGCTATCGTGTCGTGGGACAGTGGAAGCAGGTGGCAGAGGTGAACACCGATGACCTCACACTGCGCCTCATCGGTGAGACGACCATCACACCCGAAAACCGTCCGAACGAAAACCCAGACGAGGGTGACAACACAGGCGGTGACAACACAGGTGGCGGTGACAACACAGGTGTTGCCGAGCCAAGCGAGCCAAACGAACCGACCGAGCCGACTGAACCGACTGAGCCAACCGAGCCGACTGAGCCAACAGAGCCAACCGAGCCGACCGAACCGACAGAGCCTGGTACTGGAACGACTCCCCCTCCGTTTACACCGACTGTAAAGATTCCGCGCGGTTATTATAAGTTTGCGACATTCCCGCTCGACAATCCATCCATCGACTACTCGGAGCTTGAGCAGTTCATGAAAAATGATGCTAAAGACTACCCGTTGCAGAACGTAGGCTTGAGCTATAAGGTGTATGACATAAAAGACCCAAAGCTCAACAAACCATTAGCTTGGCAAGACTTCAACCCGTACGCGAAGTACATACAGCCCGATGTGGAGCCGCTCTATTACGACTCAACAGTAGTGCAACGAGTACGCGCCGACCGTCAGACAACCTTCGAGTTCAAACCGAAGATACTCTCGCAGAATATAGACATCAACTTCAACATCGTAAAGAATACGGATGAGGTGGAGTTTAAGGTGACGGAGGTATGGGCAGAGATAAGCGGCGTGCCTACTTATATAAAGATGAACACAGGCTATCTCGACATAAAGAAGACAAGCAAGATGTTGTTTAAGACCGACATCAAGCCGAACAACCCGGATGACAACGGCAACGACACCAACGAGAACAAGCGCATAGCTTGCCACGGCAATATCAACGTGACGGGCGTGGTGAATGTGCAGCGCGCTTACGGAGAGACTTTAGAGGATGTGCGCAAGAAGATATATGGTCCTGGTATAATGCAGGTGGTTATATACACAGAAGTGTACAACCCAAAAACAGGACAGACCTTCCCTCAGAAGTGGCAAGGCATCATAAACCTCTACAACACTCTGAACAAGGCAAAACTGATGACTACGACATCTGATAACAAGTACGTGTACCGCAATGGCGAACACGGAACAATAAACATCAGTGCCGAAATACTTCTTGATGGAAAAACGGTCGGTAACATAGACAAGGGTGGCGACGCTCTCGATCGTTGGATACAAACGGATTCCGATATAAATATCGACATTTAAAAAATAACCTATAAGACAATAGGTCGTTAAAATTTGAGATAATGGCTAAGCAGCTTTACGTTGCCAGCCAAAGAGTTC
>OGGJ01000511.1_pt1 | contig 40035 bp, 63 predicted proteins | sample 1571071 | NCBI WGS metagenome assembly OGGJ01 (sample SAMEA2581954, study PRJEB24529) | metagenome | biome: Human gut stool | place: China | collected 2011
CCGCCGCCGCATTTACAAAAACGTCAATAGACTCCGGGATGAGTTTCGACAGCGCAATGTCTCAGGTAGCGGCCACAATGGGAACAACCGTAGACAAAATAGGGAATGTCAAATCCAAGGCTGAGGAAATGGGGCGCACTACTAAGTACACCGCAACGGAAGCTGCGGAAGGCATGAACATTCTTGCCCAAGCTGGTTTGTCGGCTGACGAACAGATTAGCGGTATCGGGACAGTACTTAATCTTGCCTCTGCCGGTGCTATGAGTCTGGAAGAATCGGCTTCATATACTGCCGGAGCTGTAAAAGGCTTTGGCGACTCAATGAGTAATGCATCTTACTATGCCGATTTGATGGCAAAAGGTGCTACTCTTGCCAATACGGATGTAAGAGGACTCGGAGAGGCTTTTTCCGGTTCTGCTGCTACAGCAAAAAACTACGGTCAAGCGGCGGACAATGTCACGCTTTCTTTGCTCCGCTTGGCAGAGCAGAACGTAACAGGCTCTGAAGCGTCCACAGCGTTAAATAGGGCAATGGCAGACTTATATACTCCGACTGATAATGCATCAAAGGCTTTAGACCAGTTGGGGGTATCCGCCTATAAATCAAACGGCGAAGCAAAGGATTTTAACGACCTCGTAGACGAGCTTAATGGCTCCTTACAAGGTATGACGGCGGAGCAAAAAAACAATGCTCTTGCAACAATTTTTACAACGCAAGGCTTACAGGCATTTAACAAAATGACTGCCTCAAGTGATGCGACTGTGCAAAAATTTTGGAAAGGAATACAGGATTCTTCCGGCTCTGCGGCGCAACAGGCGGCTACACAGCTAGACAATCTAAAAGGCGACATAACCTTGCTATCTAGTGCTACAGAGGGCTTAGAACTGGGTTTTTACAATACTTTTTCGGGCACTATCCGTGGCGCTATCAAAGGTGTAACAAGCGAGGTTAGTGGATTAGCTGAGGCGATGGAATCCGGCGGCATAAGTGGCGCCCTTTCTAAGCTGGCGCAAGATGCGATCAACTTTAGTGGTCAGTTGCCGGGGCTGACAAAAATCGGCGGTGACCTCATAAACGGGTTGATTTCGAGCGTTACTCAAAATTCTGGCAGTATTACAACTGCTGTCGGCCAGCTGTTAAATAATCTTGCCTCTACGATTTCCACGGGGCTAAATGTATTTACATCGGTCGGAGTTAATTTGTTAACGACTATCGCTAGCGGCTTGACTCAGGGCATCCCAACTTTTTTGGGGCAGGCGCTTCCGATGTTAACGCAATTCACGGAGTCACTGAGGAGCAATGCAGGAACCTTGATAAATGCGGGCTTGACGCTTCTCCAGAATCTTGCACAAGGGTTAATTAATTCCATACCTGTACTGATTGCATATGTGCCTACAATCATAACGAATTTAGCTGGTATTATTAACGACAATGCACCGAAAATCCTCGCAACGGGAATAACAATCATAACGAATTTAGCAATGGGATTAGTTCGTGCTATTCCGTTATTGATTGCCAATTTGCCGAAAATTATCACAGCCATCGTAAGTGTGTTTACGGCATTCAACTGGCTGTCGCTTGGCAAAAACATTGTTACCGGCATAATCAAAGGAATCAAAAATCTTCCCTCTCTTTTAAAGGCTGCCGCTAAAAGTGCTGTAAACGGATTCAAGGGGGCATTTAAGGGAAATGGTATTTTATCGGCTGTAAAGGGAGCATTTACTAAGATACCATCAGCTGTTAAAAGCATATTTACTAAGGCAGTATCCCTTGTAAAAAGCTTCCCTGGACGATTTAAGAGCGCTTTGAAGTTTAGCTGGTCTCTTCCACACCTAAACCTACCACACCTGAGTGTTTCCGGCGGAAAGGCTCCATTCGGAATCGGCGGCAAAGGCTCTCTGCCATCATTCCACATTAGCTGGTATAAAAAGGCTATGGAAAGTCCATATGTATTTTCTGATGCCACATTGTTTGGAGCAGGAGAATCGGGAGACGAGATGCTGTACGGTCGTAGCAGATTAATGAGCGACATCAAAGAGGCAACACAGGGAACGAAAAACGATGTAACTATTAACGTAACTGTAAACGGTGCAGATAACCCAGAAGAATGGGGAAGAAGAATGGCAAGTGAGCTTAGAAGGCAGGTGAAAATGGCATAATGGCAAAGAAAAGTAAAAAATCTGCTGCTCCCAGTGGTCTGTCTATATCGAGAGACGGTTTGAAATTTACAATATCTTGGAAAATACCGGCGAAAAAATATGAGGATGGACAGTGGCTATGGTATCGTCTACATACAAAAAACGCCGGTGCTTCTAAATGGGATTGGACAAAGTGGAAGAAAATAAATGTAGGAAAATCAGCAACTAAAAAAACGGTAGCACTTAATGCAAAAAATTATTATCCTGTCTCATCAAAATTATTAAACGCGATAGAATTTAAGGTAAAGGGCAAAACAAAAAGTGATAAAAAGCATACCTATACAGCCGCACATTCCACAAAGACATTTACCATTTATGCACCAAATGCCCCTTTCGTTTCTTATTCTCTTGATGCTACTGGCGCAAATAAAGGTACATTTACTTGGAATACCTCATACGAGGCAAATGATGCAAGGCATTTTGCAAGGACGCAGGTACAGACCGCATTAATGACAAACTATAAGGGCGCCATTGCAAACGCTCGCTTTACCAATGCATCCTATACGGGAGCGTCTGGCACATGGGCGATAACAGAGGATGGTTCCCCGACACAAAACAAGACATTTTGCCGTATTGTAAGGGCAAAATCGAGAGGGTGTGCTGGAGATTCCGGTTGGAGTTATGCGTACCATTATTACAGTATCCCAGGGCGTCCAAACATACAGAGTACAGGAAGCAAAGAGATAGGATTCTCTAGCCGCTATGTATGGGCAAACTGGGTGCAGGCATCGCCGCGGGACCGCCCTGTGGATTCCATGGAGTTACAATACGCTATAGACACGCCGGAAAGCGGAGAGAGATATACTGGCACATCATGGAGCACAGGAGTAACTGTTGCGTACCATGATTATACGGTGTCAGCAGATTTCAACACGGACGACGGCATAGCGGAAGACCAGATTATGTGGACAAGGGTGCAAAGTACGCACGATAAAAAATATGCATATTCTGAGCCACGAGTAGCGGCGCGAGGGGCTTTAAAATCCCCGTCATTTGATACGGTATCGGCAACAGGAACAACACTTACTATCAATAGCGTTGAACGCAACACGGAAGTTCCTGACGCTAAAACAGCCGTCTGGATGAAAATAGGCAACGAGGAAAAAGGTATTATTGCAATTACCGACAAAGAGGGGACAATCACAGTTGCGTGTCCGGACGTTTCTGGCGGTACCGAATACCAGATTGCGCTCAAAAATTTTACCGGAACTTCCACACCTCAAAATGGAGCGTCTGGCACCACCTACAAACTTAGCCCCCTCATGCAGTCTGGGTGGATTTATTCGGAAACAAGAAAGATTGCAGTCCCACCGAAAAATATAACTGCAATGGCGGTGGCATCTGATACCGTGGAACTAACATGGGATTGGTCGTGGAAAAATGCGGATGCGGCTACCGTTGCGTGGGCAGACCACGAGGACGCATGGATTAGTACGGAAGCCCCAACTACTTATGACGTGGAGGACAGGGAAACCACGTGGCATATCGGGTCCCTAGAATCGGCAAAAACATATTATTTCCGCGTAAGATTGCGGGATACGTCCGGGGATGAGGAAGTGTTATCTCCTTGGTCTGATACGGTTTCCGTATCTCTGAGTGAGACCCCAACAACTCCTACGCTTGCAACGACAGAAAATTATCTTGCCCTGGACGATACAGTTATTTGCAGTGTTGGCTACACCGGAAACAGCAAAGCTAGCATAAAAATAGCGGAAGCGGTTAACGATGAGCCGGTTAAAGGCAAAGATGGAAACGTCGTTGTTTTAATGATGTCTTCCGGCATGGAGACATTATCGGAAACTATTGAAAACATTAATAAAATCTATACTGCAAGTGGTCTTTTGAGCAATCTGTGGAATGTAGGAGAAATCCATTATTTAAAAGCAATGGTTACAGCACAGGGAGGCAAGGAAGGTGCATGGTCAGATTCTGTGGCTGTTGAAATTGTTGCAAAACCTGCAATAGACAGCGTTACAACAAATCTTGTTTCGGAAGCAACAGCATATAATTCTGACGATGTTACCACGGAAACGACCGACCAGACAGTGCCGGAATCATCGGAAGGCACAACAAATTATTTGGAGCAGCTACCATTAACGATAGCCCCGTCCTTCGGGGATTCTGCTGGCACAGCAAAAGTAACGATTGTCAGGGACGAGGATTATTATATTCTGCGCCCGGACGGATTAAAGGAACAGCATTTTGCCGGCGAAATTATTGCCAGTTTTACCGGTAGCGAAACAGATAACTACAGTATTGCCTTGGGCGACCTGATCGGGCAGATGGATGACGGTGCAAGGTACAGCATACAGATTGCATTTACAGATATTTATGACCATGTGGCAGAAAAAAAGATACCGTTTGTTGTACGGTGGAAACACCAGCCGGAAGTGCCAACGGCCACTGTAAATACGATTGCAGACAACAAAACAGCGAGTATTGTTGTTGCTAAACCAACCACATATGCTGATGGGGATACATTCGACTTGTATCGGATGAGTGTAGACAGAGCAGAATTGATTCTGGAAAATGGGGTTTATGGACAGAAATATGTTGACCCATACCCAGCGTTAAATGAGTACGGCGGCATACTGGTTGTAAATAAAACTGCCAACGGTGACTATATAACGTCAGATAGTTCGTTTGCGTGGTTATATAGCGATTTTTCCATCGAATATAAAAAGGCAATCATTGATTTTGACGGTGAATCTATCGAAATCCAGTATAACCTTGATTTAGATAACTCATGGGATAAAGATTTCGAGAGGACAGTTTATCTTGGCGGCTCCGTACAAGGTGACTGGAATCCTGCAGTCACTCGTGATTTAAAAATTGATGCAGTAAGTATCTCACTAACAGAACCAATGATGATTGAGCAAATGAGGCGGCTCGCAACGTATCCCGGAATATGTCACGTTAGGACACCGGACGGCTCGTCATTTTCCTGCGATATACAGGTGTCGGAGAAAAAAGACCACGATAACAAAATGCGGACAGATTTCTCATTAACGATTAAAAAAGTGGATTCGGAAGAACTGGATGCCGTGACGGAAGAGCAGTGGAGCGCAGAGCATCCTAACGAGGTGATGTGATGGATTGGAGCAAAGGATTTTCAGCAAGATATATTTTGACGACAGTTGACCCCAAGACGTGGACGGACCAGAAAGAATTTGAATTTACTGAAGGCAGTATTGACCGGGACAGTACGTCAGATTTAAGGGAATCTGCTTCTGTCACAATGACAGAAAAGATAACAGATAGTGAGTGCTGGGTCCGTATTTACCTGCAAGCCAAACAGGGAGGGGCAGGAGCAAAAGTAGCACTGTTTACTGGCCTGACCGCCTTCCCGGAAAGAAAGCTTGATGGTGTTAGGGAAAACCACAACATTGACTGCTATTCCGTTCTCAAGCCGGCAGATGATGTGATCCTGCCGCGTGGTTATTATGCACCAGCCGGTAGCGGAGCAAAACAGATTAAAAATCTGCTCAATGATTGTATCCCTGCCCCTGTGTTTGTCGATGGAACATCGCCGATAACTACAGATAACATCGTTGCGGAAGATGGGGAAACAAGGCTCACAATGGCACTGCATATATTAGATGCCATTGGCTGGCGGATGCGAATACACGGTGATGGTAGTATTGTTATCTGTGCAAATGCAAATGCTAGCAATCTTACAGTGGGAATAAATAAGAACGACATAATGGAATGTGATGTTACAGATACTTTCAACTGGTATGATACTCCAAACTGTTTTATGGCGATACACGATGATTACGGAGCGGCTATTGCAAGGGATGATAGTCCAGATAGCTTTTTATCAACGGTAAATCGTGGTAGGGAAGTGTGGAAATCGGAAACAGGCGTTGAATTATCCTCCGGGGAAAGCATAGCGGCTTATGCTGTTAGAAAACTAAAAGAATTGCAGAATCCTGCCAGAACGATACAGTACAGCCGGCGATTTTTCGAGGACGTTCTTTTAGGCGATGTGGTCTTTTTAAATTATCCGCGGCATAACCTTACTGGGAAATTTAGGATAACATCACAAACACTATCTCTGGAACACGGTTGCCGCACAAAGGAAGAGGTGGAAAGCATTGAATGATTTTGTAAAAGAGATTGCCTCGACAATGAAGCAAAGCAAAACAAAGGCATATGATACAGTCGCAAAAGTCCTTCGGGTTGACGAAAAAACAGCATATGTCCACATTGACGGTGGAGCAGATGAAACCCCCGCACAGATGGCAATTAATTGTAAGACAGGTGACACAGTAAAAATCCGTGTCAGCGGCGGAAAAGCATGGTTAACAGGAAACATTACAGCACCACCTACAGATGACTCTGTTGCAATTAAAGCGAATAAGACAGCTACTAAGGTAAAGAAATCCTACGAGAACTTTAAAGATATTACTGAGGAAAACTTTAGCAGTCAGGAAGACAAGATAGCAGAGGCTGCTAAAGTTGCAACTAACTTCATGAAATATATCGAAGGACTTGGATTAGTTGTCGGTGATATGCGAGAAAATACGCTTGGACAGAACGCGTTACTTGACGCAAATGGAATGTGTGTGCGCAACAATAACAGCGAAATTGTACGATTTGGAATTACAGATATTAAAGTAGTGAATGAAGACGGAGACCCTGTTTATAGTGGCGCTGGCTCGGTCGTAAAGTCACAAAACAACATTGTTGTATCAACACAGCAAACAAAAGATGCAAATGATACTAATGTCGGTGGTAAAGCTGCGCTTGAATTATATTATGATAGTGCAAAAGATAATATGAGTCTCTCGTTATCTGTAAAAAGTGGAACATCCTATACTGATTTGTACGAAAGCATTGGAAATGGGATATATGCTGATAACTCTAATACAAAGATTGTGTCTTCAGACGTAATAAAGTTGGATGCAGCGAGAATATATTTATCTACCTCTTTAGGGGTTTGGAGACCCTATTTTTGTGCTGGCGATTCGATCAGTGCAACTTTTGGTACTGCTGGATATATTACGAATTCCGGCAAGGATGTCATTTTTATAATTCCATTATCAAAACCAATGGTTGGGAACCCAACGATAACAGTAACAAGTGTGGAAGGACTTATGGTCCGACAAAATAATAAGTATTTGTACGGTGGCTCGTCAACAAAATATGTCAAACCTAGCAAATATGCCATACACTCAACGCTTAGTGGAGGCTGCATCCATGTATTTGCAACAATGCAAAACTCTACAGATGTTACAAACAATAGTCCTTGCGGCATCTATGCTAATATTAAGATAATGTTCTCATAGGAGGAATAAAATTGGCTTTAAAAAAAGAAATCCGCCAAAGTGATGGCGTAGTTACTAATTATCACAGAATCTTATATATTCAGTCTACAATCAACAGTCATGATTCAATAGCTGTAGTGTCTTATGTAGATGAGGTTGGTAGAGCTATGGAAAACAACGGTGACAGACCGTATAGAGCCGCTGTTACATACGAGAAAGAATATGAAGAGAATATGACTATTGAAGATGCTTATAAGTATCTCAAAACACTTTCGGAGTACGAAGATGCAGAGAATATCTGATACAATTTATGCATAAGGAGGCGAAAGCATGATAGCTAGTGGGACAATAATTATTGACGGGCAGACATACCGCAAAGGAGATGTTATACACGATTTAGGCGGTTGGGATTGCATAGATACGGACGGAAGCAAGCGATATTACTGGGGGAAGTCTTCTGAAGTAGATAAATTGCCTCATTATGTTGCAAGTGGTTCAACGGCGTTATGTGTAGACACAGGGGAATTATATGGCTTTTATGCCCCTAATAGCAAGTGGTTTTTACTTTAGGGAGGTGTAGAGCATGAGAAAAAGCGGCTTAACGGGAGATGAGGCATATATACTCTCAAAACATGGGGAAACAACAGAAGACCTTGGCCCGTTAAAAAAAGAAATTGGTAAGATAAAGGAAGATTTATCTAACAAAATAGAACACGTTGACGGATATAAAGAATATGATATTGGTGCTCCGAGTGTCGGAACGTACTGGAACAAAAGTGCTAAAAAACAGCTTGAATCCGAAACATATCAATCGTTTAATCCAATATCATTAAAGGCTGGAACATATCATTATGAAAATATGAGTGGTTCTTTTACTTTTTATGAAGATACTGACGGAAATTGGATACCGATTGGTAAATATACAGCGTCAGGTAATGGTGATGTAGAAATACCGAATGATACTACAATGTATATTACCGAAATGCAGAAATCTGGTGTATTCGCTGGTGCCAAATTATCTTCCGGTGACATTACACAGAAAGAATCTAACTGGTTCAAAAATCCAAAATATGACATTGACAATATCAATAACACTTTGGAAAGTTTAAGTGATTCTGTAAATGATATAAAAAGTATAGATGGTTCTGCAATAAAAGAATATTGCATATATGTCTCAACCACAGGCTCAGATACCAGTGGTGATGGTTCGGAAGAAAAACCATTTGCTACTATTTACCATGCAAATGAAACGATTACCGATAATTCTTACACAAAAAGATACAGAATTATCGTATTACCGGGAACATACACAGATTTACAAGACAAATACACAGGTATAACACCTACTGGCAAGTATCAAGGTGTTATAACAAAACCTTGGGTTACTTATGAGTCAAAGAGCGGAAACCCTAAAGATACTATTATTGAATGGGATGGTTCAACAGGATTGGAGAATCCTACAAGAGATGACGTTGTAGAGAAATGTGCTTTTCATATTGTTTCATTACCAAGGACATTTACAGCCATTAAAGGATTTACAATAAAAAGTAAAAACACAAGATATGCTATGCATTGTGAGAGTAGTAGTAGGGGAATACAAGGTGAGTGGCTTATTGAGAATTGTATATTCGATTGGGGCGGATGTCCTGATATAAGTGATGATACAGGAAGATTTCCTGCAATAGGAATTGGTATGAGTCCTTGCGAAAAAGGTACGATTAAATTTTGCAAAATCGTTACGACTACTGTTGAAACAATGCTTGTACATGACGGAAAAAACAATAACGGAAATAGTGCTGTTATTTTAGGTGCAGAACTGAATTTTATAAAATGTGATTTGGGGACCGGAAAATTGCAATTTCAGAGCATTTATCCTAAGTCTGGTGAAATTAACGCAAAAACAAATAATATTTGTAACTTGGTAAGTTGCACACAAATAAACAGCCTTTATAGTTATATTTCATCACTTAATTCAGATGGTGAAATGGTATGGAGAGTTTATGAAAAGGACTGTGACTTTGCAAGTTATGGTAATATGAGCGACTATGTTTATAAAATCGGAACTGCAAATAATGTATCTAACTAAGCTAAAGAGGGCTTTAGTTAATTTATAAAAACAAAAGAAAAATAATTTTTAAGGAGGAATGGAGATGGTAGATATTATGTTACCCTTAATAACTTGTATTTTTGTAGTTTTTGACTTAGCCAGCGGCGGGGTAGCCGCCTGTGCTAATCACGAGTGGAAATCCTCGGAAATGAGGAAAGGATTGTATCATAAATTTGGCTCTATTATGCTCGTGGTGCTTGCGTATCTTATCGACTATGCACAGAGATATGTAGACTTAGGCTTTCAGGTGCCTATTGCCGCAGGCGTGTGTGTTTACATCATTTTGATGGAACTTGGCTCTATTGTGGAAAATATCGGTAAAATTAACCCAGATTTATTGCCGGACAAGGTTAAAGCGATTTTAGGACTGGACAAAACGAAATAAATTTACGTAATTTTTGCGTGTTGAGGTGATACAGTGAACAGAAGTTTGATTAAAAAACTCTGGAAATTAGGCGATAAACAATTTGTTGATTACGCCTTGTCGTGTGCCCGTTTAACTTTGCGGGAACGCGAAACTGTACAGTACTTGCTTTTTGACGGATTAACGCAGGAGCAAGCCGCCGAGAAAATGGATATAAGCACGAGAGGATTACAGGGGCTGTGGAGTTGCGCCGTAGAAAAGATTTTGTTAGTTCCCGGCACAATCCCATACATAAACAGCCTTTAAGAAACTAGGGATAAATAAAAATCATGCGAGAAATAAGCGCGTTGCCTTCGTGGTGGCGCGCTTATTTTTTTGCGATAATAAAACTATAAGGAGGGCGGAGAGATGTATCAATATTGGAATCCAAATCCTGCGGCGGCAAAAGTTGGGGACTGTACTGTGCGTGCTATCTCAAAGGCTATAGGTCAAACGTGGGAAGAAACGTATATGCAACTTGCCTTGTACGGCTTGATGCTATCAGATATGCCCTCGGCTAACGCAGTGTGGGGCGCATACCTCAAAGATAAAGGGTTTAATCGCTACATAATCCCCGATGAATACATGACTTGCACTGTATCAGAATTTGCAAACAACCACCCGGAAGGGGTCTATATACTAGCTCTATCAGGACACGTTATAGCAGTAATTGATGGTAATTACTACGACACGTGGGACAGTGGAGCAATGACACCTATCTACTATTGGAGGGAAGGAGGAAAATAAATGTTCGGTTATCCACAATATCCACAACAGTATCCACAGTACCCGCAATACCCACAACCGGATTATCTTGACCAACTAAATCGACTAAAACAACAGCAGACACCACCCCAACAAATGCAACAACAATCCAATCCGGATGAACGCATTTGGGTACAAGGGCAGGGCGCGGCGGAGGCATATTTAGTGGCACCAAATTCTTTTGTCCGCCTGTGGGACAGCCAGGCACCAATTTTTTACGAAAAAAGAGCAGACCAGACGGGCAGACCGTTTTTAGAAGTGTTTGAATACAAGCGCAAAGGCACAGATTCGCCCACAGCGGAGCTTTCGCAATCTAGTCAACCAATCAACTACGAAGAACGATTAAACGCCTTAGAAAGGCAAATGGAGACGTTAAGAAGGAGGGTATTGAATGAATCTCAATCCAATGCAGATGATACAGCAGTTTCAACAGTTCAGACAGCAGTTTCAAGGGGACCCGAAGCAGGAAGTACAGAATCTGCTAAATAGCGGGCAAATGAGCCAGCAACAGTATAACCAGTTACAGGGCATGGCAACACAGTTTCAAAACCTTTTAAAAGGTTTTAAATAAATAAAAAGGAGTGATTTCATGGGATTAACAACAGACGGAATGAGCCCGGCAGATTTGGCGGCAGTCACAGGCAACAATAACGGCGGATTTGGCGAGGGTAACGGTGCTTGGTGGATTATCATTCTTTTCCTCTTTATTTTCTGTGGATGGGGAAACGGAAATGGATGGAATAATGGTGGCGGAGGAGTGGCAGATAACTATGTATTAGCTTCTGATTTCGCAACCTTACAGCGCCAGATTGATAGCGGCATTTCCTCCCTTGAGCGCAAGAGCGATACCATCAATAGCGGTATTTGTGACGGATTTTATGCGATGAATACCTCTCTGCTCAACGGATTCGCGGGAACAAATAGCACGATTCAGCAGAACGGCTATGATACACGAAATGCAATCCAGCAGGGGCAGATTGCAGATATGCAGAGTTTCAACGCTTTGCAGGCACAGTTAGCACAGTGCTGTTGTGATAACAAACAGGCCATCGCAGGCGTTAACTACAATATGGCGATGAATGCCAATGCAATCCAGCAGGAAGTTACAAATGGCTTCTGCCAGACAAACTTTAACAACGCAAACAACACAAGAGACATCATTGACAACCAGAACAACAATGCTAGAGCTATCCTCGATGCCCTCACGGCGCAGAGAATCGAAGCTAAGGACGCTAAGATTGCCGAGCAGAATCAGCAGTTATTTGCGGCGCAGTTAGCGGCCTCTCAGGCATCACAGAACGAAACCTTAAAGGCGTATATGCAGGGACAGTTTACTTACTACAATCCTAGACCGGTCCCAGCTTTCCCGGTTTCCGCACCATATCAGTACGGTAATTGCGGATGCAATGCCGGTTGCGGATGCTAAAATTTTATAATTAGCAGCTTCCTGCACGACAGGATTGTTCGGTTTGTACCGATGATGCTTATAGCGGCGGGGCAATCGTTCCGCCGTTTATTATTAAAAAAGGAGTGATAACGTGGCAGAATTTACTAATAGCAATATCGTAACCGTGGCAGCGGGGCAGAATTTACCGCTCACAGAGACAGCCGTAAAGTGCGGTAGCTGTATCGCACACCGGGAAGGGGCAGGAATTGTAACCCTTAGAGGCCTTACAAACCAGTGCAGGGCACGCTATAAGGTCAGCTTTGGAGCTAATATCGCCATACCTGACGGTGGAACTGTGGCACCTATTTCTATTGCCCTAGCAATCGCCGGAGAACCATTAAATAGTGCGACAGCAATCGTAACACCTGCGGCGGCAGGCGAATATTTTAATGTATTTACAGCGGCGTTTATTGACGTTCCACGCGGATGTTGTATAACAATCGCAGTCGAAAATACATCTGCGCAGGCAATTAGTATAGCCAATAGCAATTTAATCGCCGAGAGAGTAGCGTAAAGGAGGGCGAAAAATGGAATCATTACACAAATTAAAAAAGATGATGTGTAGAGAACTGGACGAGATTTCAAACAAAGGCGATATGAGCGCCGGGGATTTAGAAGCAGTCCACAAACTGACAGACACAATTAAAAACATCGACAAGATTATGTATCTGGAAGGTGGCAGCGAATACAGCCGTGGCGGTGACTGGGACGCGTCAGGAAGATATAGTCGCGGGCGTTATCCTGACATGGATTACGGTGATTATAGTAACGCTCGTAGAGGTCAGCATTATGTGAGGGGCCATTACTCTTACAACGATGCAAAAATGCAGGTAAAAGAGACTATTAAAGACATGATGCATGACGGCAACCTGTCTAGCGCAGATCAGGCGGCGTTAGGCAGAGCGTTAGCAGAATTAGACCGATAGAAGAAAGGAGTGCCGCAATGATTAATATGGACGAAATCAATGCCGAAATTGCGGCATTAGAGGCAGGAAAAACAACCTACGCCACTTGCGAACGGCTTTCGATTTTATACAATGTACGCAACAATTTAATGAGCAATCAACAACCGAACCAACTATCTTCTAACACATCATACTACTCTTACAGTTCCGAGCCAGATTCTGAATTTAAAGAAATCGCCCGAAACGCAGACTTTGAGCATTTATTACACGTACTTGACGAACATATGAAAGCCATAGAAGCAATGTACCCGCGAGAATATCGGTCAGTTTTGCGAAAAATAAAAGAGGGCGCTTGAAACGTCCTCTTTCTTTCTGTATAATGTAACCGTATCTCTTTTATTTTTAATATTTAGTTATACAGTAACTAGCTTTAACCTGGTGGTTACGGCTAGTTACTATATAACAAAAACTAAAAAAATATAATATCCTCCACAAATTCGTTGGGGGATATTTTTATCTCTTTTACAATGCTTTTCCAAAACACCTGCCTGCCTTGTTCGTCTAACTGCATATACATATCTTTCCAACCGTCAGGAAATCTGCTTTGTATTTTTTTCTTAGTTTCTAGTTCTTCCGTTGCGGCGGTCTGGGATAGTTCTTTTAATTCCTTCGATATAGCCTCGTATCTTTCGTCATAGTATTCTTCTGTTATCCTGCCTTTTTCAAACATTTTATTAATTCTTCCCAGCTCACTGGATAATTTTTTCTTTCTCTTTTCCACATCGTTTCCGCTTACCTTCACACGACCTTCTGCCTTTAATACATCTAACTGTATTTTTTCTTCGATGTGATCGAGCATATATGTTTCTAATTTTTTTTCTGATCGCGTGTAGGTCTTGTGCTTTTGTGCGACAGAGTGGGGGCAGTGATATACTTTATACTTTTTTTCTTTTTTGCCTATCGCACACCCGGAAAGCCTGCAACCGCAAAGCGGGCATTTCATCAGGCCGGAGAAAATATAAATACGCCTTTTGCAATCTGTCCAAGTTTTTTGGCTGGATACCTCGTTAATTTTTTGTGCTTGCTCCTCTGTGATATACGGCTCACAGTAGTTTTTTACTCCATACATTTCACCACGATAAGCCGGGCTGGACATAATCTTAACCAACCTTGTTCTGGTTATTACAAAGTCAGGGTATTTACTCAAAATATAGTCGGCAGTTCCTGCTTTTGAGAAGGTTTGAAAGTAATGCTCAAACATATCCTCAATTATTCCGCGCGTCTTTTCATCTTTTACAATTTTTTTCCCTTCTATGCGATAACCCACCGGCACTTTTCCACCGATATATTCCTTGTTGTTCCGTTTGAATTCCATAACGGACCGTATTTTCTCACTGTCTCTGTCTGCCTCTGCCTGCGCTACAGATAACATGATGTTAACTTTAAAAATCCCCTGACTTGTCTCCGTCTCGTAATCCTCCCAGATAGCCCTCCAAGGCACTTTACACGCGTCAAGGACATTTTGTACCTCATAATACCCTGCAACGGCTCTAAACCACCTGTCAAGGCGTGTGAAGAGTATTATATCAATCTCGTGTTTCTTGCAATCCTCAAGTAACTGCAAGAGGGCAGGGCGTTTTGTGTATTTTTTACGTGCAGATATGCCGGCATCGTTGTAAATACCAGCAACCGTATAACCCTGCTCCTCACAATATTTTTCAAGCGCATCTATCTGCGAATCAACGGACAATCCACTGTTCTTCTGCTCTTGCGTGCTTACTCGCACGTATAAAGCGGCTCTTTTCATTTATTTCCTTTCCTGCCTTCGTACCTCCGGGGCGGGTGCTGCTATCTACATACAACTAAGCCTGTCTATTAGCTTTTTTCTGAGTTTTTCGTATTTCTTGGTTATTTCTTCACTGTCTGGAAAGTTAACCAAGCGAAAACAAGCATTTTCAAATTCGTTAACCAATGCTATGTTTTCGTATCTTTTTAATTCCATAGTTTTTTGTGGCAAATCGTCATAAAAAACTTTTAAATCGACACCTAGAGCGCCTGCGATTTTTGATAAGGTCTCTACCTTTGGCTTCTTTTTTCCGACTTCGTACTGGTAAATCATGGCAGCTGAAACACCTAGACATTTAGCAAGTGCCGCCTGTGAGACTCCCTTTTGTAGGCGCACAGTTTTGATTTTTTCTCCTATCATTGACAAAGTTACATCTTCTAATGCTTTTTCTATTGCATTTCGGCACTGTTCTTGGTTAAAATCTTCGACACCTTCATATTCTCGACTTGGTACGGTATCAGCGAAAGTGTAAAAGTATGGCTCGCCGCTTTTTGTGTAATTATATCCAAGATTTAAAGCGGCAGCAAGTTTGGCTACTGTATCTTTCTTCGGATTTAATCTCCCGTATTCATAGCGTTGAATGGTATATGTCGAAAGTCCGCTTTTTTTACCAAGCTCTTCTTGTGTTAACCCCTGCCTTTTTCGCGCTTGTCTTAATCTATCTGAAAAACTCATAATTTTTTCACCTCTCTATATCTCCTCTCTTGATTTAATTATATTGTACGTGATAATGACTATTATGTCAAGAGAAAAATACACGAAAATATATTATTTTTTATATTCCACGATGTCGCACACCTGACAGTCCAATTTCTCGCACAAATACATAATTGTATCTATGTTCACGTTTCTGTCGTGCCGCAACTTATTGACCAGCGCCGGGGAAAGATTAAAACTTTCCTTATCTAATAGGTTGGAACGCTTTAACCCTCTGCGCTCTAGCGTGTCCCATAAATTACTATATGAGATACTACCTTTATATATGTTACTTCTTTTTCTTGCTCGTGTTTCCATTTTGAAACCTCCTTTAATCGTTATAAATATATAGTACATTATTTTGAAATAAATATCAAGAAAAAAATAATATATTTTCGTGTATTTTTCTCTTGACATAATAGTCACTATCGTGTATAATGTGAGTAAATCAAGAGAGGAGATACAAAGAAATGAAAAAATACAATTTATCAAACATTATGAAAAGAGCATGGGAGTTAGTTAAAAAGGCAGGTCTTTGCATCTCCGAAGGATTAAAATTAGCATGGAAGGAGGCAAAGAACATGAAAGAGACAATGGAAGAAAAACTTCTCAGACTTGGTTATAAGGTATGGGAAAAGGGTGATATGAAGCGTATTTACATTAATGATTTCCAGAAATACTTAGAGGTTGAAGAAACCAATACGCCAGCAGCAATGGGACGTGGAAGAATCATTAATGGTATCTGCACAGATGAATATAAAAGCTTTGCACAGCGTCAAGCATTAAAACTTGTTGACTGGGGATTTGGAGCTAAATTGTATTACGACTGTAAAAAAGAAGACTGGTTTTGTAAGAATCCAGGAGGAAGTTTAATTAAAAAAATCCTCTGGACAGTTGCCGACAAAATAGAATCTTTATAATAAATACACGACCGGCGGCGAATTCCGCCGGAGAAAGAAAGACGAGGAGAAATTATCATGTTAGAAATTTTAAGAAAAGAATTAGTAGGAAATATAGTATCATTTTATGAATTAGACGAAATCATGACAAGGCTTGGGTGTCCTTCTGAACTGGACTGGATAAACGATGAGGGCGCGTGGGATGATGTTTTAAAGGATAAAAATATCTTTTATAAAGTTCCTGATTCTGACGACCATTTTGCAATTTCTTTCGAAATTGAAAGCAAGTACAATTCGGAGGAAGAAAGTGCAGATTGCACACTTGTTAATATCGTTAGTATAGAGGTTCAGTAATTAAATACCCGCCGCGGAGGTTACGAAGGCAGGAAGGAAGAAAGCATGAAAAAGTATAACGCATATAAAGCTACGCGAGAGATTAAAGAAAGAGACATTTCAGAGATAGTACAGGGGTGTACATTTTTTTGCGATGGTGTTTCTGAAGAATTAATAAAATCTTGTGATACACTAGAAGAAGCAAAAGAAGTCTTGACGAAATATAAGACAGATATTACAGCTTACGGCGGGTGTTATCTGGTTACGGAATACTGTGTTCTACCAGAAATCTATGACGAAGACGGCGAGATCGTGGAGTCTGGCGACATCGAAGAAATTACAGAAATGAAAATCGATGTCGAGGACGAAGAGTGGAACGTTGTAAAAACATTTGACAATCTAAAAGAGGCGAACAATTTCATACATAGTGACGAAAGAGAATTGACGCTGATTTATTAGGATGAAAGGGGGAAATGGTATGCAAAAATTCAATAAAAGGAGAAAACTAGATAGATTCTTGGCTACCTTGCCTGAAGACATGGTTTTTAAGTCAAACAATGAGTTTAGGATAAAAATGCCAAACGGATACATTGGCATTGGATATTATTACCATGATTATTATGCATTTGGGGGACATCGGTATTCTGAATACAATACCATACAAGAAAATATAGATAAGGTAAAAGAACTCATTGACAAATACGGAGAAAAGAAGTAATCTATAGACATAGAATAGCTACATTTTGGGATGTAAAAGTTAGTTTCATTTTGTACCTTAAAAGCATTAATAGTTCCATTTTGGAAAGGTAAAGCACTTGTTTCGACAGGTGCTTTTTTATTATCTTGAGGAGAAAAGAAAAGAAGGAAGAATTGATTCTTCCTTCTTGTTCGTTGCTCTATTAGTGTACTAATTATTTTAAATTAATAGTTATCTTCTTGTCTGTCCAGAACGAAGCACTATATTCTAAAATCACTTTCTTTGCATCTTTTGGCACTTCATAGTATGCTGTAAAGCTTACGTTCTTTCCTGGAGATAAATTAGTATTAACAAAATCACTGTCTCCTATGTATTGCTGTTCGCAAGCTGAATTATCTGCATAGCAATCACAATCAGATACAGATACATATTTGTCACCTTTTTCTGCAATATTTTCGCAAGTAAAGTCTACAGCTACATATTCACATCCATCTTTTGGAGTAAAGTACTCTCCGGCATCATATCCAAATTCGGCTTTTTTAGCAGTTACTTTTAAACCGTCATTTTCAAAAGATTCGCCAACCTTTACGCTGTCTTTCTCTTTTGTTTCTTCCTTTTTGGCAGTTTCTTTCTTAGCCGCTGTTGTTGCGGTGGTACTCTTTGTCTGAGAATCAGTGGAAGAACTGTCATCGTCACCACCACCCATTGCCATTCCTAAAACAGCCAGAACGATGATAATGATAATCACCCATTTCAGCTTGCCGCCCTGTTTCTTCTGGCAATGAGGACACACTTTAGCTTTTGCGTCAATTTCTTCTTTGCAGTACTTACAAACTTTAGTTTTTTCCTTGCTCATAGTTTCTTCTCCTTTTTTATTATTAATATATTAATAATTTGGATAAAATTATACAGGATATTGAATAAAATATCAAGTAATTTGTTGAAAATAATGTCCAAAATGAATAAATAAGATACGTGCATCATATAATGCAGTAAAGATTTGATAACAGGAGGGGTTGCATGGATTACAGGAAAGAAATTATTAAAATGCTTGATATGGCAGATGAGCGTTGTTTGCGGCTCATCTACGTACACATCAAGGCTTTACTGGGGCTGAAATAATCAGCCCTTTTTGTTTTCCTGCATTAGTTCCACCATCTTTTGAAGAACTTCCCAATCGGATTCATCTAACGCCGAAAGCATCGAAATAAATTTCTTTTTAAAAGAATCTTCCTCGCTTTTCAGTACATCACCGACAAAGTTTTCTATCTGCTCATCTCTTGTTAATTCGATAAACATTTCACCGTTTCCAGTTCGAAGCCAATCTTCATTGACGTTAAATTTAGTACATATGTCCTGTATTGTTCTTTCACTAGGCTGTTTAACCCCTGAACATAATTGTGATACAAAAGCCTGTGATACATTAAGTTTTTCAGCGAAAGCTGTTTTTTTCATCCCAAGACTCTTTATCAGATAATCAATTCTTTCGTTAAGACGATTCATTTTTGACACCTCCTTTCTAATTAGTATAGTACACCATGGTAATTACAAAGTCAATAAAAAATATAACTGAGTTATAAAAAACTATTGACAATTTATCTGAGTTATGATAAAGTATAACTAAGCTAAGAAACACAATACAACCAAACAGGAGGGAAAACAAAATGAAATTCTACGATATTTTAATGGTAATCAACAATAATGCATTGATTAGAACAACAGTAACAATGTTTGGTATGAAGTTCAAAACAGAGCACCGTGCGGATTACTTTTTAGGTTGTGAAACGGATGAGCTTTTAGACAAAAGAGTTGCTGATATGAAAGTGACAGAAAAAAATGTGCTTGAAATTATTTTAGAAAATAAATAGCCGAAACGGTCAGAAATGACCGTCTGCCGGGAATGACCGCCCGGTACTGATGATGGCAGGTCGAGAAAGAGAGGTGCTGAAAATGTCAGAAAAAGAAAAACAGATTCTTGAAGCTATAACAAAGGCTATTCCTAACATGTCTGAATTTAATAAAGGCTACTTGCTTGGCATGGGCGAGGCGATGGCGAGCAATAAAAAACAGGAATGTGAAGAACAGAAAGAAGGCGATTAAATGAACGGTATTACAACATTTGAAAACCTTGAGTTTGGAGCAATTCGAACCAAGATAATTAAAGACGAACCGTACTTCTGCTTGCCAGATGTTTGCGGAGCGTTAGAAATTAAAAATATCAGTCAGTTAAAAACCAGACTGAATAAAGATGGGGTCATTATTAGTGAGGTCATCGACAGTGTAGGAAGAAAACAAAATGCAAACTTTGTGAATGAACTCAACCTTTACAAAGTAATCTTCCAGAGCCGCAAAGAAAGTGCAGAACGCTTTACCGACTGGGTAGCCGGAGAGGTTCTTCCATCTATCAGAAAGACAGGAAGTTACCAGAAGCCTACAACAATAGCGGAGCAGATAGGTTTACTCGCCACAGGCTACGGAGACCACGAAGACCGTATAAAAAATCTTGAGAGCAATATGGTGATTGACTACGGTCAGCAGCAAACACTGCGACAGCACGTCAATAAAGCTGTTTTAAACGCATTAGGCGGCAAGGACACAGAAGCATATGCATACATCAGCAAAGTTGTATTCGCCGAATGTAACAGGGATTTGCAAGACCGATTTAAAGTCAACAGCCGGAACAACATCCCTCGCAAACGATACGAGGAAGCTATTGACTATGTAGACAACTGGGAACCAAAAACAAATACAAAGTTAAAGATTGACGAGTATAACCGTCAACAGAGATTTGAGGTATAGGAGGTAAAAAATGAAGGTTATGTACAATTTACTGACCATCATGTCAGTAGCGTTGGTTATCTGGATCTCGTCCAGTTGGGTTGGTGTGGTAACACATACCGCCGGAAAAGATTATAGCAATTATAATTTTTTCGTGATGTTAGGGGGTGAATAAAAAATGAATGAACCTCCGAGACCAGAGTATGTTGCTAGACTACTCTACACCCTTTTAGGACGACAGCAGGGCGTAGAGTATGACAAAGTGTTCTACATAGATAAAGACGGCGTAGAACACGAGGTAAAAAAGGAAGAACCTTACCACTAGGCTCTTGCCAAATAAAACATAACTAGATTTTACAAAAGACTTGGCAATTTGTCAAGATAGGAGGTAGACATGGCATATATTGTTATTCAAGATTGGATGATATCAGATTTACAGTTAAAGGGGAATGAACTCCTCACATATGCCCTTATCTACGGCTTTTCGCAGGATGGCGAATCAGAATTTAAGGGGTCATTGAAATATATTTCCGAATTTCTTGGCGTGTCAAAAAGCACTGCACAAAGAAACCTTGAAAACCTTGTAAATCGTGGAGTGATTGAAAAGAGAGTTGAAGAGATTAGCGGGGTGAAATTTAACCGTTATATAGCTCATGAAAAAGCTGAACCCCCTATAGTCAAAATGGGTACAGGGTGTAGTCAAAATGGGTACGGGGGTGTAGTCAAAATGGGTACCAATAATACTAATATATATAATACTAATAATAATACTAGTAATAATACTAAAGATAAAGGCGCGCCCGCGAGATACTTTGACGATGAGGAACTAAATAATAAGTTTCTGGAATTCCTTTCCATGCGTAAGAAAATTAGAAAACCAGTTCGGACGGATAGAGCTTTAAAAGCATTACTCAAAAAGTTGCATGAATTATCTGGCGGTGATGTTGGACTGATGAAACAGATTATAGACCAGTCATTGGATAAAGAGTGGCTAGGACTTTTCGAACTGAAAACAACTAATGACAACACGAAGAACATTAACGACCGACTGTACGGAGACATGCAGCACTGGGCAGCGCAGAAAGAACAGGAGGGAGGCGGAATGTATGACGATTTCGGAGTTTTCTAAAATCGTAGCCGCACTAAAGACTGTTTACACGTCTCCGGGATTTATTCCCAACGAACAGGCGTTAGACATGTGGTATCGCTTGGTAGGCAAGAACAACGACTACCAGACAATAAGCGTAGCGGCACAGATGTACATGACAACCGGCAAGTTCCCACCTACACCGGCAGATATTTTGGAGTGTGCCAGTAAGCTCAAGGCAGAAAGCAGCTACCTGAGCGAGCAGGAAGCATGGGCAACAGTGGCAAAGGCGTGCAGTAATGGGATTTACGGCTACAGAGAGGAGTTTAACAAACTGCCCCCTACGTTGCAAAAGGCGGTAGGAACGCCACAAACGCTCCATGACTGGGCGGTAGTAGATTCAGCGGACTTTCAGACGGTCATACAGTCAAACTTCCTCAGAAGCTACAGAGCGGCGTTAGAAGCACAAAAGGAGATAGACAAGTACCCACCGAAGCTCCAAGAAATGATAAGAGCGGCGGGAGCGATAGAGCGAAAAGAAACAGTACCAGAGCTACCCACACTGGGAGAAATAGTTGGGCGGTTAGAGCAGGATAATAAAAATTATACCCCGGAACAGTGCGAGGGAGCGTTAGGGGATTGGATAGCAGGAAAGAAAGAGAGGTTAAGTTATGGATACGATGATTAATGCAACCGGATTTCCGGCGAAGGAATACGACAACGAAGTGACAGGGAAAGGAGTAATCCCGGCAGAAGTCACGATCACTGTCAAAGACAAAGAAGTGGCACAGGGACTGCTTGAGTTATTTAGACTGGGCGTTGAAAGAAGCAACGACATGAAAAAGATAGAGGCGTATGCCAGAGGCTACAACACTCTGAGCGAGGCTATTAAAGAGGCATGGGAGACAGGAAATGGAACGAGGATTTGACCCGGCTAGAGAGTACTTAAAGGCACAGCGACTTGAGGCGGAATATGAGTGCAGAACAGCACACAAAGCAATCAAACGAGGTGCGGCAAGTTACAACGAATACGAGAGATATGAGGAGGAATTAGAGCAATGACACTATACGAGATTGACAGTGCGATCATGGATTGCATAGACGAGGAGACAGGAGAAATTATTGACCTCGAAAAACTTGAGGCTCTCAACATCGAGAGAGACAAAAAGGTAGAGGGAATCGCGCTGGCAGTAAAGAATTATGCCGCAGAAGCAAAGGCAATCAAAGAGGAGGAAGAAAAGCTTGCGAAACGCCGTAGAAGTTGTGAGAACGCCGCACAGAGGTGCAAGGACTATCTGTCCCATGCTCTTGACGGCGAAAAGCTCAAGACGGCAAGAGTAAGCGTATTCTACAAGAGCAGCGAGTCTGTGACCATTGACGACTTAGGCAGTCTGGCAGAGGAATACATCAGAATTCCAGAGCCGCAGGCAGACAAGACAGCGATTAAAAACGCGATTAAAGCCGGGGAAACAGTCACAGGGGCACATATTGAGACTTAGAAGAGTGTGATCGTGAGGTAAAAAAGATGGGAGATATTCACAAAAAGTTACAGAAAATTCAGACAGAATTAAAGGTGCCCAAGAGTAAATACAGTGAGTATGGCGGCTATAGCTACAGGAGCTTAGAAGACATCTACGAGGCAGTAAAGCCTTTATTGGACAGGGAAGGCTTAATATTAGTTGTAAGCGACGAAATTATCATGTTGGGCAACCGATTTTATATAAAAGCGACAGCGGTTTTAAAAGACGTAGAAAGCGATGGCAGTTTTTGCGCTACAGCATACGCCAGAGAAGAAGAAAGCAAAAAAAAGATGGATGCAGCACAAGTTACCGGGTCAGCATCGAGCTACGCGAGGAAATACGCCTTGAATAGCTTGTTTCTTCTGGACGATTCCAAAGATGCAGACACAGACGAATACAAACGCAACGAGGTTATTGCAGAGAAAGAAGCAAAACGGCTCTATGATTTGATGCAAAAAAAGGGAATGACGGAAGCTCAAATTAAAGAATGGGCAAGTCAAAGAGGTTTAAAATCACTGTATCAGACGACACGACAACAATATGCCGAAGCCATGAAGGAATTAGGACTGAAATAGCATGGATTTAACTGGAAAAATAAAAAACTTAGCGGTGGATTATTTTAGCAAAAAGATAACAGTTACCCTGGAAATCAACGAGGCGGAGCGGTTTATAAAGGGTGTGGACGAACTGAAAAAGTTGGAAAAGCTGTCCATAGCAATTAAACCGTTTCGCAAGAAAAGAAGCTTGTCGGCAAACGCCTATTTCCACGTCTTGGTCACCAAAATAGCAGAGAAAGTCGGCACAAGCAAGGCAGAAGCCAAAAATTTGATGATAGGCAGATACGGACAGCCGGAGTTGATAAAAGGAGACATAGCAGTTTTAAAAACCAATGTTCCAACCGACATCATGTACAAAAAAGAGGACGTTCACACAGTTGCGATAGGACGGCGACTAGAAAAAGGCAAAGAAGTAGTATTTTACAGGCTAATGCGAGGCTCGCACACCTACGACAGCCGAGAAATGAGCGAACTAATCAAAGGCACCATACAGGAAGCAGAAGACTTAGGAATTGAAACGCTAACACCAAGAGAGCTGGAACAAATACTAGGAAAATGGAAGCCAAGAAAGGAAGAAGAAAAATGAAAAAATTTGAATTAACAACAGAATTTATCACAAATGCGTTTGGAAAAAAATTATTCAGAATTAAAGCGCTAGTTGAATTTGGAAACGTGAAAGCCGGAGAACTTGGAGGATATGTGGAGAAAGAGGGAAATATATCGCAAGGCGGCAATGCATGGGTTTACGACGATGCAAGGGTTTACGGCAATGCATGGGTTTGCGACGATGCAAGGGTTTGCGACGATGCAAGGGTTTACGGCAATGCATGGGTTTACGACGATGCAAGGGTTTCCGGCAATGCATGGGTTTGCGACGATGCAAGGGTTTCCGGCAATGCAAGGGTTTGCGACGATGCAAGGGTTTCCGGCAATGCAAGGGTTTCCGGCAATGCAAGGGTTTCCGGCAATGCATGGGTTTCCGGCGATGCAGATTATGCATTAGTACAGGGATTCGGGACAGAATTCCGATGCACAACTTTTTACAGGGTCAAAAATAAAAAAATAATGGTTAATTGTGGGTGCTTCCATGGGGATTTAGAAGAATTTAGAAAACAGGTAAAAGGAACACGAAGCGGGAAAATAGCAAAAGAGTACTTAATGATTGCTGATTTAATGGAATATCATTTTGCAAGCGAGGATTCCAGCAATGAATAGTGTACTACAAACAAAAAAAGAGTGTTTTTTCTGCAAAACAACCCAAAATCTGCACAGGCATCATGTTTTATATGGTAGTAGCAACAGAAAGCAAGCCGAAAAGTATGGTTTTACAGTTTATTTGTGCTTGAGTCACCATACCAACGGCGGTGAGGCAGTACATCGCAATCCCAACGGACCACTAGACAGGTATCTCAAGGAGCTAGCGCAGAAGTACTGGGAAGAGAACAACGGAACGAGGGAAGAATTTATCAAAACATTTGGGAGGAATTACCTGTGAACAAATTTAGAAATAAAAAGATTTTTACGACAGCCGGAAAGTTTGACAGCAAAAGAGAAATGCATCGCTATTTAGAACTGGCGGCAATGCAAGAAGCGGGGGAAATTACAGGATTAGAGCGACAGCCGAGATATATCCTTATAGGCAGTCAAAAGCGAGAAGACGGCACTACAGAACGCCCTGTATCATATACAGCAGATTTCCGCTACACAGACAAAGAAGGTAAGATTATTGTCGAAGACGTAAAATCCCCACGAACAAGAAAAAATCCGGAATATATCATCAAGAGAAAGTTGATGCTTGAGCGATACGGCATCACAATTAAAGAGGTGGAGTAATGAAAAAAACAGGAGACTCAGAAGCAAGAAAAGCGGCGGAAATACTCAATAAGTACTGCAACGAGCATAAATATTGCCGAAATTGCCTTTTTGCGGTAGGAAAGAAAGGCGCGGCTTGCCTGCTAGTAAATAAATTGCCGTTTGACTGGGTGAGATATTAAAGCTGGACACCCTCCGGGGTTAAGGATAGATACACATTACAGTAACACGTTAACGGTTCCATGAGGAGCTATATGCCATTGATTCCTCCGGAATAAATCCGGAGGGGAAAGGAAAGAAAATGAAAGTAGAAGAAATGAAAAACAGTGAAGTGAAAGACTATTTGTTAGAACATTTAGAAATAGGCGTACTGTTTAGTAAATTAACGGAAAAGGCGGATGAATTATCCAAAGCCGCAACGATACGCGCAGAAATTATGGGATTCAACCCAACCCCAGCGGAAGTGTTAAAAGCAGAGGGTGTTTTACGTAAAAATATGGCAGAAGTTATATTGATTTGTGAAATACTAGCCTGCAACACAGACGCGTGGGACGATGTTGAAGACACACAAGAAGAAATAGCGAGAAAATGGGTTGAGTTAATGATGAAGGATAAGGGAGAATAAGTATGACAGGTATATTTAAAAGAACACGCACAAAAGAAATTATAAGCACATGGGAAGAATTTAAAAATTGCTTGAAGATGGGAAAAGCAAAAGAATTCTTCGGTGAGAATGCATCTATGGAAGTCCAGGTGGAAGACTTCGGAGCGGTGACTTTTGATGTCTTAGACTACGACAAAGAAAAACTTGCAGATGCAAATAAAAAGCACAGCGTGACACTTGCGGTTCGGGACCTTATTTTTGGTCCGATGCCATTTAGCGAAAATGGAGGAAATGAATGGGAAACTTCGGACATCAGAAAATATATTAACAGTGAGGAATTTATTAACAGATTTGAGCCGGAATTTCGTGAATTACTCTGCAAAGTATATAAAGATAATGGAACAATAGGGAAAAAAACTGTAGATACGTTCTTTTTGCCGTCTGTCGAAGAAATGGAAGGTGAATATGCATTTTTTGATAACGAAAAGAAAAGAGTGAAAATTACTCCAAAAGGGGAAACGAACTGGTACTGGACGCGTAGTGCGGCCCGAGACAATGCGTGCAGCACCTGGTACGTGGCCCCGTCCGGGAGCATCAGCTCCAGCACCGCGGGCTGGGCGAATTGGTTCTTTCCCGTTTGTGTAATCTCAGTATAATCTTTTAATCGTGCCCCTACGTGTCGGGGCACGGAAAGAAGGGAAAATTGAAGCCGTAGAAAGGGAGTTGAGAAACAGAGGAAACAAAAACAAAAAAACAAAGCTTTTCCCAAGCGACCTGACAGAAAAGAGATTTGCGAGGGAGTGGACGAAAGCGTGCGGAAGAATAAGGGGGAATAGATAAATTGAAACGTGTAAGAAAGGAGTGGTTTTATGGACTCGAAGAGAACTTTACTTGATATATTTCATGTATCCGAATCATATAAGCTTCCAGATGTAATTATGGATGCGTTACTGTCTGATAATGCAGAAAGTATCATAAGGCTAGTGAAGAAAAGCACGCACGATGATATCCGGGATATATTTCAGCAAGAGCAGGGAGACAGAAAAACTTTAAAACAGGATTTCACACCGGATTGCATCTGCACCATGGTCGCAAAAATGATGAAGCCAGGCAGTGTACTGGATATGTGCTCTGGAACGGGAATATTAAGCAAGGCAGCAGCAAAAGAGCATGGCATAAAAATATGCGAACAGGAATTTAGTGAGCGTACGATTCCATTTGCCTTACTAGATGCCTGCATTGATGGATTGGAAGGAAGTATTAGCCGGGCGGATTGTTTACGGGGAAATATAATGCAAACATATCATTTAGAAAAAAATAATGATATAAGTATCCCAAAACAAGTAGAACCGGAAGAAATGGGATGCTTTGATAATGTAATTATGAATCCACCATACTCTATGAAATTCCCAGAAGCGGACGAGATGCCAATCATGGGACATAAAATTCCGAAAAGCAAAGCCGATTACGGATTTATACTGCGCGGTGTACAACATTTAAAAGATGATGGACGACTGATTGCGATACTTCCGCATGGTGTCCTTTTTCGAGGAGCGGCAGAAGGAAAAATTAGAGAATGGCTTGTTAAAGAGCACTGGATTAGTGCTGTAATTGGATTACCGGATAAGTTATTTTTAAATACAGCAATCCCAGTATTTTTACTAATTTTAGAAAAAAATTCCCCAGATATTCTTTTCATTGACGCATCAAGACGATTTGAAAAGAAATCAGCACAAAACGACATGTCGCAGGAGCAGATAAGAGATGTCGCCGATGCTTTTTTTACACGTAAAGATGCAGAAAAATATGCTTACGTAGCATCTTATCAGGAAATAAAATATAATGATTACAATCTAAATATCCCAAGATATGTAGATATGTTTGAACCAGAGCCTCTACCAGACGCGGAAGCGATTCTTAAAGAACTGCAAAAAATTGAAAATGAAGAGAGGAAAACTAGAAAAGAACTGTACGAAATGCTGGGGGAACTGGTAGGTAGCAAGGGGGATATGAACGTTATGAAAGAACATAGAAAATTGCTGAAGCCGCAGAATACAAGAAATACTTTCAGGCAAATGACATTAGAGGATTATGAAAATGCAATGTAAAAAAGTCAATATTTTTGAGATATGCAAAGTAGAACGTGCGGTGGCTGGAAAAATATATACGGCAGGGAGTTGCTATGTAAAATTAAGTGCTGCGGATGAGTATGTAGGCCAATTAAAAAATGACAATACACTGGATACAAGATACGCAGTGTTTGAACCAAACGAAGGAATTTGCGCGGATTACTTGCACATTGCTATCTGCAATAAGTTTCCTGAGTTTTTGCGAAAATACCGGACAACAATTAATTTACAATTTGAAACATTAAAACATTTCGTACTTGACTGGCACGAAAAGGAGGAAGAACAGAGGTATGTTGTAAATGCAGTCAAGGCGGTGGATAATGAAATAGAACTTACCGAAATGCAGATAGAAAAAGAGAAAGAGATGAAGAAATGGTATCTTGCAAAGATGATGGCGCAACAAAACCAGACACCTACATGATCATATCAGAAAAATTCATGCAGGGTGAAATAAGCGAGGACGAATTTGTGGAGCGGTATAACCGATTGATAGAGCAGGAAGCTGAAAAAAACTGGGAGCCGGTCGAACCACATGAGCATATATAAAGGAGTGATGAAACTATATGAAACAGCTTAGCCTTGAAGATATCAATCTTGATATGATTCCGATTAATGTACTGCAAGATGTTGATAAGCGAATAGCTGACTGGAGAGCAGCCGGAGGCAAAGACTCTGATACATACATCCAGAATCAGCTAAGATATTTAAAACGAGTCGAGTTGATGGCAAGCAACGCCGCGGATACACTCACATATTTTTAAATAGGAGGAAATAGCAAGTTTATTTGTAAAGCGAAAAAACGTATAGAAGCATGAAGACAAGAAAGGAAAAAAGAAATGAGTATATTTAAAAGGAGGAAGAAAGATGTTAACTGCTGTATATGATACAAGGCGTTCTACCGACGTAATGGAAATTCAGAAGGATGCTCAATATTTGAAAGAAGAAATGACTGGTTGTATATACAGGCATTTCAAAGGAGAGTTATATATCGTAACGGACGTTGTAGTAAATTCCGAGTCTCTTGAGATAGAAGTAATATACAAAGACTTTACACCTTCCCAACTTACATGGAGTAGAGATTTAAAACAATTTTTTTCGGGAGTCGATACAACAAAGTACCCTGACGCGCTACAAAGAGTAAGGTTTAAAAAAGTTGGAAGAAACGGGGAGATAGAACGATGAGCAATCCTAAACACGACTGGTACGGACACGCAGTAAAGCAGGTGAAAAAATACCCAGACAAACTGATTGCAGAAAATACAGCACAGTCAGCCCTATGGATGTACGCTATTAACAAGGCGATAAAGCAAACAGAGGGCATGGACAACGGATTGGACAGAATGAAAGCTGTACAGCTGGTGTATTTTGAGGATAGATACACGATAGCAGGGGCGGCGGATAAGCTTGGATATGCAGAAATGACTATACGCAGATGGCTTAGTGCTTTCGCCAATTTGGCTGGGAAATACGCAGGATATTAAAGAGAGGGGAATTATTTTCCTCTCTTTTTATGTTTGTCTAACGTGGCTTAAAAGATGTCGTACAATACACTTGTACGGACGAGTACTGGTAACTTTTTGTGAGACATAACTTTCTCTATCTTTTTGTGGTAAAAGTGTAAACTCTCACCCGCGTAAAAGAGAGTACATAAGACGCCTATCCCACGGTGCCTTGTGTCCCATACAGGTTGCGGGTCTACAAGTGTTTAGAGACCAGCCGCTTTATTAGTCTTACCCCGGCGGCTGTTAAGGTGCAATTCCTTATACTTGTACTTAGTTGCATAATGCAACTGGTGCAAATGATTTTTTTCATATTTTCTTTCCTTTCATATAACCCCGTAAACAATCCATTACGGGGTTATGGTTGTATTTAGGAGGTGACCCAAAATGGGATAAGTAAATACCAGGAGTGGCTGACCCAAGAAGGGTTACTAAAAATAGAGGGATGGGCACGAGATGGATGCACAGACAAAGAAATTGCGGCAAACATCGGTATCAATCCAGACACTTTGTACACATGGAAGAAAAAATTCCCAATTTTAGCCGAGTCCTTAAAAAAGGGAAAAGACGTTGTGGACAGACAGGTAGAAAAAAGCCTGCTACAACGGGCGTTAGGGTACAGCTACGAGGAGACGAGCGAAAAGTACGAAGGCGGAGTAATGACGGAGCGAAAAGTAACAGAGAGGCACGTTGCGCCAGATACGACAGCACAAATATTCTGGCTAAAGAACAGAAAACCAGAACAATGGCGTGATAAGCCACAGTCAGAGAGCGCAAGCGACAAAGCACTAGCAAAAGCTATTGAAATCCTTGGGGGTGTCAATAGTGTCATTGACTAGCAAACAGGCAGAATACCTGCAAGGCTGCAACCATCGCTGGAACGTAAAGACCGGGGCGACAGGCTCCGGGAAATCCTTTGTTGACTACGCAATCGTAATCCCTCAACGCCTGACGCATCTAAAAGGACTGGGGCTTGCTGTGATGCTGGGAAACACCAGAGGCACATTACAACGTAACATACTTGACCCCATGCGAGAGATATGGGGCGAGGAGCTAGTTGGCGAGATACGCAGTGACAATACAGTGCAGCTATTTGGCAAAAAGGTATATGCATTAGGTGCTGACAATAAGAAACACGTTGCAAGGATACAGGGAGCAACGATTGAGTATGCTTACGGCGACGAAGTAACAACATGGAATCAAGAAGTTTTCGAGATGTTAAAATCTCGTCTCAGGACATCGCACAGTCATTTTGATGGGACGTGCAACCCGGCGGGACCGAAGCACTGGTTTAAAAGTTTTCTGGATTCGGATGCCGATATATTTCAGCAGGCGTACAACATACATGATGGTTGTTTACCTCCAGCGGTAGTAGACGAGTTAATAAAAGAGTACTCAGGGACACACAGGTATCAACGCTACATACTGGGCAACTGGGCAGTAGCAGAAGGCCTTGTATATGATATGTTTTCGGAGGAAAGGCACGTCTGTAAAGCAAAGACCAGCGGAGAGATAATTGTTAGCAGCGATTTTGGTATGCAAAATGCTACCGTATTCCTCGTCTGGCAAAAAAAGGTGGATACCGGCAACTGGCACTGCATAAAAGAATACTACTATTCTGGCAGAGAGAACAACCGCATGAAGCCAGTCAGTGAGCTAGTAAAAGGACTAGAGGACACACTAAACGGGCAGAAAGATGATTTAGTCATTGTTGACCCATCCGCCGCCGCTCTCATCGTAGAGTTACGCAGTAGAGGACATAAGGTCAAAAAGGCGGATAACACTGTTAACGACGGGATAGCAGACGTTGAGACAATGTTAACACAAGACAAATTATCGTTTGACCCGTCTTGCACACACACGATCGAGGAATTTGGCATCTATGCATGGGACCCAACAGCGGCCGACAAAGGCAGGGATGCAGTTATAAAACAGTCAGACCACGCAATGGACGCTATCAGGTATCTTGTGAAAACATTAAAACTCGTCAAGCGCAGCCGAACAAGACAATACAAATCAATTCTAGGGTGATAACAATGTATCTATCATATCAAGATTTCGTTGCCGCAAAAGACAAAGGGCAATTTATAAATCAGTTTATAAAATTCCACGAGAGCACAGGAGCATACGAAGAGGCGTTAAAAGCGGACAAGTATGATGCACAGGAAAATGAGACTATCTTGCAATTTCAGCGTGTTTATTACACTCTACTAGGCCAGAAAAAGATAGATAATTTTTCGTCTAACGCACAGATATGCTCTAATTTCTTTCACAAATTAAATACACAGCGTTGTTCGTACAGCCTAGGAAATGGCGTGTTTTTTAACGACATGAGCGTTAAGGACAAACTAGGCAAACAGTTCGACAGGAGAATCAAAGAGGCGGCTTACAACGCATTAATCCATGGGCAGTCCTTCTTGTTTTGGAATGTGGACCACGTGCACGAATTTCCCCTTACGCAATTTGCTCCGATGTGGGACGAGGACACAGGAGCGTTGATGGCAGGCATAAGATTCTGGCAACTGGACGAACAAAAACCATTCAAGGTTGTACTGTACGAAATAGATGGCTATACAACCTACAGCGCAGAAAGTAAATTTGGGGAATTAAAAGAGACCGCTCCCAAGCGGGCATACAGACAAAGAGTCGAGGTTGCGAACAATTTGGAACCCGAAATTATCGGAGAAGAAAATTATAGCAGTCTCCCTATTGTGCCAATGTTTGGGAACAAACGACATATAAGCACTCTGAGAGGGATGCAGTCAAAGATTGATGCATATGACGCAGTACAAAGTGGTTTTGCCAATGATCTAGACGACTGCGCGCAAATGTATTGGCTAATTTCCAACGTTGACGGCATGACAGACGATGAGCTGGCGGAATTTAGAGACCGGCTCAAATTTCAGCACATCGCAAAGGCTGAGGAAGGGCAGGTACAGGCATACACGCAAGAGCCACCATATACCGCTAGAAAAGAGTTTCTCACGCAGATGCGGTCAGAAATTTATGAGGACTTCGGGGCGTTGGATGTACACACCATAGCCGCCGGAGCAACAAATGACCATATAGACGCCGCATACCAGCCGCTAGACGACAATGCAGATGATTTTGAGTACTTCGTAGGCGATGCGATTGAGAAGATTCTGGAGCTTGCAGGGATTGACGACGAACCGCAATTTAAACGGAACAGAATCAGCAACGAAAAGGAACGAACAGACATGATTCTTGAGGCAGCTAATTATCTGGATGAAGAAACCGTCCTGAAAAAATTACCGTTTGTTGCACCGGAGGAAGTGCCGGACATTTTGGCAAAGCTGGACGAAGAATCGTATAACCGCTACACAGAGCCACCTGAACCAGATACGCCGGAAGATAACCCGGAAGGGGATGAATAACCATGTATCCATCCGACAAGTGGACAGAACAAGAGCTACAAAAGTTAGAAAAACGGCTGACAGACGTATATAAACAGGCTGAAAAGGAACTTGACGGCAAAGCGAGAAACTATTTTAAACAGTTTTCTAGACGATACGCCAAAGAATATGCGGCATACCAGGCAGGGAAGTACAGCAAGAAAGAGTTTGAAGCATGGCTGATGAATCAGTGTGGCAGAGGGCAGAGGTGGGAAGCACTGCGCGAGGATATGGCGCGGCGGCTGACAGAATCAAACCAGATTGCCGCAGCATACATCAATGAGAGCGCCCCGCTTGTAATTGCTCTTAATCATAACTTCGAGGCGTACATGATTAAGTCTCTTATGCCTGACAACCAGATAAAAGAGATTGGAGATATTGCATTTAATTTGGTTGACGAGCACACAGTTAAACGGCTGACAGTCAGAAAGCAGAAGATTCTTCCGCCCCGGAGAGTTTTAAAAAGCAAGGATATTCAGTGGAACAAGAAAAAATTGCAAAACGCACTACTGCAAGGGATTTTACAGGGCGACAGCATAGGAAAGCTCGCAGGGCGATTTCAGGACGTTACGGGCATGAATTATACTGCTGCAATTAGAAACGCCCGCACAGCGTTCACAGGGGCGCAGAATGGGGGCAGGCAGGCGGCATACGAGGAAGCCTACCAGATGGGAATTGATGTGGTTAAACACTGGACAGCAACAAAGGATTTGAGGACACGAGACAGCCACAGGGCACTAGATGGCGAGGAAGTACCGTTTAATATGGCGTACTCAAACGGTCTTATGTATCCGGGAGACCCAAGTGGAATCCCGGCGGAAGTTTATAACTGTCGTTGTACGCAGAGAACTGCGCTACCCGCCGAACTGTCACAACCGCGAATGATACGTGTCAAAAATCTGGAAACAGACAGAAACGAAGTCGTAGAAGACATGACCTACTACGAATGGTTAGCAACGCAAGGAGGGCGAATATAATGGCGGATATTGATGTTGTGAGCCACGTGGACGAAGTAATTTTAAAGACCACCATGGCACTTGCAAGAGCGTTAGAACAGGCAGGAGCCGCCGCAGAAGGGCACGCTAAAGACCTTTGCCCGGTCGATACGGGCACGTTGAGAAATAGCATTACACACCAGACCGACTTGGAGAATCTCACAGAGATAATCGGGAGTAATGAAGAATATGCCGCCTATGTAGAGTTAGGAACTGGCGTGTATTACAAGGGAGGACGAAAGACCCCATGGACTTATCAGGATGATAAGGGACAATGGCATATCACAAACGGTCAGAGAGCACAACCGTATTTAAAACCGGCGGCGGCAAATTACGCAAAAGAATACACAGCAATCATTGCGGACGAATTAAAAGGAGCGATGGGATAATGGACAGATTGTCTTTGCTCGTCAAGGCAAAGGAAACGGCGGAGTATTTTACTGATAAAAAGTTTAAATACTCGCAGGACGTGGCGAATAGCTGGGCGGGCGCAAAGAAGAAAAAAGTAAGTAATTGTGCGTCATACGTATGCTATTGCCTGCAGCAATTAGGCATCCTCAAACCGGGACAACTGTTTTATTGCAACAGAAACGGAACAGTTGTCTATAAGGGCGCAGGAACAAGAACGGCTATATCAAAACGATATAGATTGATAAAAGTAAATAAATTACCCCAGGATTATAAAAACAAATTAAAACCGGGAGATATTTGCTTTTACCGCCTGCATACCAATATTTTCGCAGGAATAAACGAGAGGAACAAAATGGTCTGGTGGGATGCTGGAAAGGCTAGCACTAACACTAAAAAAGCAGGTGGAACATACAAAAAGATACACAGAGTCATCAACGGAAATCAGAAGATTTTATATGTGCTGAGATGGAAAGGATGAGGAAATGACGCAGAGGAAAATTATTGACGTGTCGGTATATAACGGCACAATCGACTGGAAGAAAGTAAAGAAATACGGTTGTGATGGTGCGATCATTAAGATTATCCGCAAGGATTTGGGTAAAGATAAAAAATTTGAAGAGAACTATAAAAAGTGTGAGGAGTTAGGTATCCCATGGGGCGTATATAACTACACATATGCAACCACAGTAGCAAAAGCTAAGTCAGACATGGAGCTTGTGTGCGACATCCTCGACAAAGTCAGCAAAAAGCATTTTAAATACGGCGTCTGGTTTGATATTGAGGACAAAGTGCAGGCTAAGCTGACAAAAGGCATGATTGCATCAATCCTCAATGCGGCACAGACTGTCGTTGAGTCAAGAGGGTATAAATTTGGCGTTTACACTGGTAAATCATACTTTGCGGAGCATATTGATAAAAGCAAAGTTAACTGTAAAAACTGGTGGATTGCACGTTATTACAAAGGCTATAACCGCATGGCGTTTAAAGCGACACCAAACAAATCTTACAAGCCTGCAAGCGTGCCTAACCTCATGATGTGGCAGTATACCAGCTCTGGCGTATTTCCGACTAAGGTTTCAACCGGCAACGGCGGAAATTTTGATTTAAATATTTTGTATCATGACTTCCCAGCGGTGGAGCAGAAGGAAGAAACAACGAAAGAGGTTAAATACACTGGGAAATTCCCTAAATTGCCGTCACGCGGCTACTATGCGTTTTTAGACGGTATTACAGTATTAAAAGGCGCAAGAAGGGAAATTGAAAAATTGCAGAAGTTTTTAAACTGGGCTATCGGCTCGAAATTAGATACTGACGGCAAATACGGAGAAAAGACAGAAGATGCGGTTAGTATTTTCCAGTCGAGATGTAAATTAAAAATTGACGGCAAATTTGGAGCAAAATCCCTCAAAGCCGCAAAAACATTTAGAAAGTAATCGCGAAGTACTGCGATTTACATATAAAGTCATTTAGGGAAAGAAATCCCTCAAAGAAAAGGAGTAATCAAATGGCATTAACAAGAGCTTTTTTAAAAAGTATGGCACTTACAGATGAACAGATTTCCGCAATCATCGAGGAGCACTCTGCAACCGTCACAGGTCTCAAAGACGAGATTAGTAAATACAAAGAGGATGCGGAGAAAGTTCCAGGCCTCCAGAAGAAATTGGAGAACTACGAAAAGGATGATTGGAAAGGCAAGTATGAAAAAGAACACGCAGGTTTTGAGAACTACAAAGCCGAACAGGACAAGAAAGCGTCCTACAATGCGAAAGAAGCCGCATACAAAAAGATGCTTGAAGATTCCGGCGTGTCCAGCAAAGTAATTAACCTTGCCCTGAAAGCATCAAAAGAGACTATTGATAATTTAAAAATCGGAACTGATGGGAAACTTGAGAACGCAACAGAGGTAGAAAAAGGCATCAAAGAAGCGTATGCCGATTATATTACAACTGAAAAGACTCAAGGTGCTAACGTATCAAATCCACCGGGAGGAGAACCGGGGAAAATGACCAAGGAAGAAATCATGGAAATTAAAGACGCAGGCGAACGTCAGAAAGCGATTGCGGAAAATCACGAACTTTTTGGTTTTTGAAAGGAGTAGACAATGGCAGGAGTAACCACTAGCACTGTATTAAATACAGATAGCGCTCTCAAAGCGAGAGAAATTGATTTCGTAACAAGATTCGACAAAAATTGGGATGCATTAAGAACTATCTTAGGAATCTTTAAACCTATCAGAAAAGAGCCGGGCACTAGCTTAGTAACCTATGAAGCACAGATGAAAGATGAAGCCTTACAGGGCGGCGCAAGTGTGGGCGAGGGAGAGGCAATCCCTTTTACGCAGTTTAAGGTTGTGGAAAGTAAAAGAGAAGATATTGTCGTAGAAAAATACGCCAAATCTTTATCCCTTGAATCTGTGTCAAAATGGGGCGCAACAGTCGCGATTGAAAAGACAGATGATGCCTTTATGGTTGAGCTGCAGAACAAGGTTTTAAAGGACTTTTACACGTTTTTAAAAACAGGAACATTAAAAGGAACACAGAAAAAATGGCAAAAAGCACTGGCAATCGCAAAAGGTGCTGTACTCAACAAATTTGCAGGGATGAATAGAAACGTAACCGAAGTCGTAGGATTTGCAAACGTAATGGATTTTTACGATTGGTTAGGTGACAAAGAGATTACTGTGCAGACGATGTTTGGTTTACAGTATATCAAAGATTTCTTCGGCTTCTCCACACTGTTCCTCCTCCCTGACGACTATATTCCGGCAAAAACCGTCATCGCAACACCTGTTGAAAATATTGATTTATATTATATCGATCCCGGCGACAGTGATTTTAAAAAGCTTGGTCTGGATTACACAACATCTGGCGAAACAAATCTGATTGGATTCCACGCAGGCGGCAACTATACAAACGCCACAGGCGAAACATACGCCATTATGGGTATGAAACTGTGGGCAGAATACCTTGACGGTGTTTGCGTAGTTACTGTCGGAACTACAGAAACTATTCCAGAAGTATCGAGTTTAAGTAAGTAATAAAAGGGGCTGATTGAGTGCTTTACGAAATTATGAATCATATTCACAATTTCTTCCCTGTTCGTGGGGCGGCAATCACAGGAAAAATAACAATCGGAGATTGGATTTTTGACACGCTTAATTTTGATGTAGGTGTGACGGAAGATACTAAAGACCTGCGTTATTCTGCTACCGCGATTCGTCTCCCGCTACAAGACGGGCAGTATTATTTGATAAGCGGCTCTATCTTTAATGATGGGGTTTATCAGTATCACAAAGGCGATACTGCCCCGTTACAAGAGGAGACGTTTGACGGCGTAGTGGTTCCTCTGGCTATTCCTAAACCGTTTTTATCACTGGTGGACGAAATCAGCGAGTGGCAGGCGAAAAACGGCAATTTAGGAGCGTATCAGTCGGAGTCATTTGGCGGCTATTCGTACAGCAGGGCAACAAATTCTAAAGGCGAGGCTTACACGTGGCAGGATGCCTTTAGAGCACGTTTAAATCCGTGGAGGAAAATGGCATGAGTTTAATTAATGAATTTTTACAAGATTGCATACTCATGGATAAAAAACGCACTTCTGACGGCGAGGGTGGATTTATCACTGAGTGGGTCGAAGGTGCTAAAATACAGGCGGCCATTGTCCGCGACACCTCCATGTCTGCCAGAGTGGCGGAAAAAGAGGGCGTAACAGCAACATATACAATCACTACAGCTAAAACAGTAAAGCTAGGCTATCATGATGTATTAAAAACAAAAGACGGAAAGATTTTTAGAGTTACATCAAATGCAGGAGAAAAAGAAACCCCTGCGTCGTCTAATTTAGACATAGCACAGGTCATGGCGGAGAAGTGGGAGTTAACGTCATGACCCCGACAGCGGCACTGTATCAATTTTGGTCATCCTTCGGCATAACTGCATATCCGTCTAACAGGGTGCCGGAAGATACCGCCTTCCCTTTTGTCACATATGAGCCGATTATAGCAAACTGGTGGACAGGCGCGGCCGCCGCTAGTACTGTAAACATTTGGTATCACACAGAATCTGAGGCAGTCCCAAACAAAAAAGCAAAAGAAATCAGTGACAGATTGCAAGGAGGCACTACGGTAAAATGCGATGATGGATTTATTTTCCTGTCGCAGGACCAGCCGTGGACTCCTTTGGTCGATGAGGCCGACTCGTCAATAGTACGCAGATACACAGTAATAACTATGCAATTTATAACTATTTAACGAGGTGAGCAAATGAAGTATACACAGGTACCTTCTGACCTTTTTAAAAAAATACAGATTAACGCCGGTATTATTGTATCAGCTTTTGAGCCAGAAACGGGCGCCATAACAGCAACTAACATCCTCATGGCAACCAGCGGTGGTTGTAGCTTTAGCGCAGAACCATCCTTTACGGATTTCGGGGAAGATATTGACAACGTACCCAAAAACACAATGGAACTCAAAGAAATCGAATCTATTGAAGTAAAATTATCAGGTACAGCCGTTACCATGGATACCACACAGGCTAAAAGTTTTATGGCGGCGGCAGACGTAGCAGGAAACAAAGTGACGCCAAGAACGGATTTAAAGACAGAAGATTTTAAGGACATTTGGTGGATTGGCGACTATTCAGACGAAAATTCCGGAGATTCCGCCGGATTTATTGCGATCAAAATTATGAATGCGCTCTCAACAGGCGGTTTTAAGATTAAATCAGATGATAAATCCAAAGGAAATTTTGATTTTGAATACACAGGGCACTACAGCATTAAGAACGCAGAGGCAGTACCTTACGAGGTCTATATCAAAACAGGCGAAGCGGCGTAGGAGGTAAAGCATGAAATTATCAGAATTAACAGCAGAACAGGGTTTAGAAGCGATTGCGAATTCTCTTGAGCATATCGGAAACATTGCAGACGATGATGACGCGCTTAAGCTGTGTCAGGAACTTGTGCCGCGGGAAGGTGAGAAATACATCAAAGTCTTTGCCAGGGGCGCTAAAACAGCCCCTAGACTGTTAAAAACACACAAAGATGACGTAATCGGAATCTTAGCGGCGTTTGAATTACAGACAGTTGAGGAATACAAGAAAACGCACAAATTAATGGATGTTATCAAGGGTATGGTTGACCTCGTCAATGAGCCGGAGGTACGTCAGCTTTTTTTCTCAGCGCCAACAGGCGAAACCGGCGAACACTCTGGCGATGTGCAGGAGAATACAGAGGCAACAGCGTAAAAGGCTTCTTGTTGTATGTCAAGGCTAAGATTTTAGACGATACAGAAAAATTAATTTACAAGCGATACATGGCCGATGGGCTGAAATATGTAACCGAAAGCATTTCGCAGGCATTCGGTGGGAAATATCTCTATGTATCATTTTTTGATTTAATTAATAGCGATAAAAAGCAAACAGCAACAAAGACTGGCGAAGAAATAGCCGCGGACGTCATTAAAAAAGCCGGATTGGTGGTGATGAGTGATTGAATGTGATGGAATTGTTTGTCACTCTGGCAATCAAAGACACCGCATATAAGCAGGGGCTGAAAGACGCAGAAGGTAACGCCAGCTCGTCCACATCAAAAATCGGCGGGGCATTTAAAACAGTCGGGAAAGTGGCTAAAACAGCTATGGCGGCTGGTTCTGCCGCCGCCGCC
>OGGJ01000513.1_pt1 | contig 39886 bp, 52 predicted proteins | sample 1571071 | NCBI WGS metagenome assembly OGGJ01 (sample SAMEA2581954, study PRJEB24529) | metagenome | biome: Human gut stool | place: China | collected 2011
AATATCGTGGTCACGAAGGACGTAATCTTCAGGGAACCCTACACGCGCTGGCGGCACTGAGGAGAGGGAAATGGCGCAGCAGCAAGAATATGGCCTTCAGACAACCGAGGCCAACCGCAAGCATACTGTCTTATGGGCATTTATGGCGGCAATACCGCTCCTGGCCCTGCTGGGCATGGAGATGGCAACGCTGAAAATCGCGTCTGATTACGGCTTCCATCCCATGCTGGGGCAGCCCTGGTTTTCGGTGTTAGGTGTTCCAGTCTATGCCCCGTGGCGTGTTTTTACATGGGAAGGCATCTCCCAACCCGTCATGGATAATGCCCTTGTACTTGGACAGGCATTCTTCCTGCTGCCGCTGTTCCTTGCCCTGTTATGTGTCGTCGCAGCCAGGCGTCTCAAAGGAAACCAGGAACTGCACGGATCGGCCCGCTGGGCACGAAAAGCAGAAATCGAGCGTATGGGCTACCTCGGCGGACAAGGTGTGTATGTCGGTGGATGGTTCGATAAAAAAAAGAACATATTACGCTATCTTCGACATAACGGCCCGGAGCATATCCTGTGTTTTGCCCCTACGCGCTCAGGCAAGGGGGTGGGCCTGATCCTGCCGACGCTTCTGTCCTGGCCAGGCTCCACCCTGACCTTGGACATTAAGGGGGAGAATTGGGCGCTCACTTCCGGCTGGCGCAAATCCCAGGGGCATAAAGTTCTGCGTTTTGCTCCGGCGGATTCGTCCGGCTTCGGCTGCGCTTTCAACCCGCTGGATGAAATCCGTCTGACTTCGCTGGAAGCTGTCCAGGATGTTCAGAATCTGGCCCTTATGCTGGTCGATCCTGACGGTAAAGGCCTGGAAGACCACTGGACAAAGGCAGCCTTCGCCTTTTTTTCAGGCTTGATCCTGCATTGCTGCGTGGTTGTGCGCTCCCGGCAGGGGCGCATGCCGTCTCTTCAGGAATTGACGCTGATGATGTCTGATCCTGACCGCACGACAGCGGAACTGCTGGATGAGATGATGGTCATGGATCACGCGACACTGTTTCGGGAGTTCGCTCCGGACGCGGACGCCCGTGTTGGTGAGGCCTGTCATATTTTCATAGCCAGCTCGGCCCGTGAAATGGCCGCAAAGGCAGAGAATGAAGCCTCCGGCGTCCTGTCCTCGGCGCTGGTCAATATGGCCATTTATCGGGACCCCATCATCAATATCAACACAGCCCGCTCGGATTTTCATATCCATGACCTCATGAACCACGAGACGCCTCTGGACTTGTATCTTGTGACACCTCCAGACGGCATAGATCGGGTGCGTCCCCTGATGCGGCTTATGCTTGATATGATCGTGCGCCGTGTCTGTTCCAGCATGGAGTTCAAGGATGGTGCCAGCGTCGCTGGATACAAACACCGGCTCCTGTTCATGCTGGACGAGCTGACGAGCTTGGGCAAGGTGCCGATTTTGGAGAAAGCCATTGCGTACATCGCCGGTTATGGCGGCAAGCTCTATCTGATCGTGCAAGACACCAAGCAGCTCAATGGGGTCTACGGAAAAGACAATGCCTTGATGGCTAACTGTCATGTTCGCATAGCCTATGCGCCGAATGACGCGGAGACAGCGGAACTTCTGTCGAAAATGACCGGCAAAACAACCGTTGTAGAAAAAAAGAACTCTGTCTCCATCAGCAAGAGCGGGCGTTCCCGATCCATCAATATCGCAGAGACAGCCAGGCCCTTGCTGACGCCTGACGAGTGTTCCCGCCTCCCTGGAGCGGAGAAGGACAGCAGCGGAAAGATTACCAAGCCCGGACATATGCTCATTTTTACCGCTGGCCAATTTCCAATATATGGAATGCAGATTCTGTACTTTAAGGATTTGGTCTTTTCGCAGCGCGCTAAAATCCCTGCGCCGGGAATTTCGGAAAACTCACCTGCCGGGATGACCGACTCTCTTTATTTCCCTCGTGAGGTTCCCCTTCCTATCGAGCCGAAAGAGCAGGACATAGCGGCACCTGTGACGTTCGAGAGTTTCCTGGAAGATCGGCCATGAAGGCAATTTTGATATGCCTCGTTGGAATGCTGCTCCTGTATTGTGCTGGCTTCCGGTTCAACCCAACACCGTCGTTGCCAAAAGGCATTTACCGCATCGTTTCTGGAACTCCAGAACGCGGTGACTTCATCGCCTTCTGTCTGAAATCGCCAGCCTGGATACTGCGGGCCAAAGAACGCGGCTACCTTGCTCCTGGCTCATGTCCCTCCGGTCTGCGCCCATTGCTGAAGCAAGTGGTGGGGATGCCCGGAGATGCCATAACGGTAGAGCCTGACGCCATACATCTCAGCACAAGCTCTGGATCGAGCCGCTGGCCCGCTGCCCGGCATGAAGATTCCGCAGGCCGCCCCTTGCCTGGCAGCTCTCTGAAATCCGGGATGATTCCTGACGGCATGTGCTTGGCGTTGTCCGATCATCCCGGCAGCTTTGACAGCCGATTCTTCGGGCTGGTGCCCTTGGCCGACGTGGTCAAGGTCAAGCCCGTTTTTACCATAAAGGAGTGAACTATGGATAAAACTGAACAGGTCGCAGCGGCTGCCGATGCTTTCAACCAGGCTGAACAGGGGTTTGGCGTGGCTCTTGTGATTCATAGCGTAATAACCGAGGGGATAAAAGTGGGATAACCAGGGATGAGCCGGGATATACCGGGAAGACACTTTGCAATTTTATTGCGTGGGATGAAAATAGAAGGGGAGGCAAAAGCCTCCCTTTTTCGTCTTTGCAAAGCAGGTCACTGTACGTTCTTAGATGGGATTCGCGTCTGGCCGAAGAGTCTCTTCAGGCTGTCGGCACATCATGGGTCTGGGGCCGTAGGGGGTGTTCTCCCACATCTGGGTAAGCCCACCGTAGGATCGTTGACTGTACTCTTCTTCCATCGCGAGATACCGGTATCCTTCGACACAGATCGTCCGAAATTTGGATGCAGGTCTCCCGCCCTCGTATTCGGCATCAAGCTGCTGCATCCGCACCTCTTCGCATCCAGAGAGCGATCCGGCCAGTACCAGCAGGGCTATCACCAGTACCCGCATGAGGCCGTCCATCCCCATGTTACTCGATCCTCCCGAGCAGCTTTTTCCCGGCATTGAACGTCACACCACGCTTGGGTGGAAGGGACATAGGCTCGCCTGTACGCGGGTTACGCCCCATGCGGGCGGCCCGTGCTTTTACCTTCAGGCGGCCGATGCCCGGCAGCGTCACGTCATCCCCGGCAGCCAGTCGTGCAGCGCAGGCTTCGGCCAGAGCATCCAGGACAACTTCCACGTCCACGGCGTGGAGATCGCGGGCGTCTTCCTCGCGTGTGATGCGCAGCACGTCCTTGATCAGTTCCGCCTTGGTGACCAGATGGGGGCGCTGTGTCTGTTCCTGACTCATTGATCTTCCTCCTGTAACAAAACCCCGGGCAAGACGCCCTGACGTAGGCGCCGCCGGGAACGTTCCGCGCGGATGACCTGATAAAGCGTCGATTCGCTCAACTTGTACCGCGCACGCAATTCCAGAACATTGTCGCCGGTGTATTCGTCAAAAATCCTGGCATCCCGGCGAGCCTTGTCCTTCGGCAAATAGATTTGCTCGCCCCCGAACTCCAACGCGATGCGCGTGGTGACCCGGCGGGCGAGCGTGGTGGTGCCATTCGCGAGCTCTTCCTCGATGATGGCCTCTATCTGATTCAGCAGGTCTGAGCCGCGGTTAGTGCCGGACCTCGCCACAACCGCCTCCGATTATGGGAAGTCCGTCCAGCATGGGCGGCGCATCCTGCTCCTTCAGGACCGACAGGCAAATTTCTCGTTTCCGGGGATCGTCGCAGCGGTCGAGCCACCGTTTCAGGGTCTCGATAACAAGGGAGAGCTGCTTTGTGCTGGCGTCCGCCAGGCCACCCCCTGTGATACGGCGCACATAGGTGCCGAGGGCCTTCTCGGATCTGTCCCGGACGATGCCGCAATCGGCCATGGTCAGCCAGAGGGCGCGGATTTTCTTCGCCTGCGGATCATCCACAAGGCGGGCGCCCTTATGGATGGCCTGGGGTGCGAAGCCGCGCCGCTTCAGTTCTTCCATAACGCGCCATTGCTCGCGGGCGTTTGTGTCCCGCAGAGAGTTTTTTCCGATCGTATCGACCAGAAACATACGGTAGGTTTCATCATCCATGCCGAGCCGTGCCTTGGCCATGTGGATCATGCCGATCAGCTTGCTCATGTCGTCCCCCTATGTCCTGTTGCCTTCCAGCTCCGTTTCGTTGAGCTCGTAGAAAAAGCCGTCTTCCTGCACCAGCTTGCAGCCCACATCCGCCAGCGTGTTGGGGCCGAGGGTGCGCAGGGCTTCCTTGTCCACTTCTTCCTTGATGCGGATGCAGTTGGTCATGCCACGCTCCTTGAGAACGCCCAGCACCCGTTCCCAAGTCATTTTTTTGATGGTCCGCAGGCTGGACGAGACTCTGAAACCGATGGTGCCGAAAGTCAGCTCGCGGGACTTGCGGCCCTTGAACAACTCTTCCCGCCGGGCCAGTGCGAACTGCATAAGCGCCTGCTCGCGGGCTTCGATGTCTTTTTTCAGCGGTTCACAGCGGGCGGTGCATTCCGTTTTCAGCTTGTCCACGTCTTCCTTGAGGGCGATCTCGTGCAGACTGATCTGGCGCTTGCGGGCGGCTATTTCGGCCAGGATGGCGTCGGCGTCTTCCACGGTGTTCACGACAGGGATATTGAGGACAGGTTTCACACGCTTCGTCATGGTTTTTCTCCTTATTCTACGGCTGTACCTGCCGCACGATATCGGCGTCGACGAGGTCAAAGCCAAGTTCCGCCGCCAGATTCATGGCGGCTATGGCAAAATTGCTGATGGCCAGCGGGTAGCCAAGATATACTCCGGCGGAATTGAGCCCGCGTGCCACGATCAGCTGGTCATGCAGTTCCTCGATCCCGTCCGGGGAAAAAACATCCTCCAGGCAGGCGCCCGCCCTTTGGAAGCGGAAGGCGAGAAAGTCCCCGGGCTGCTTGATGGGCGGCAGCTCCACCACATCGCAGCGTTGCACAACCTCGCGCACGTCGCTCTGGGTGCTGGAAAGCTTGTCCCTGAGTTCGGTCTGCCCGATGAGGATGATGGACAGCAGGCGGCGCATGCCGTCCTTGAGTTCCCAGAATCGCTTGAGGGCCTTCAAGGTGTGCATGTGCAAGTCGTGGGCTTCTTCGATGACGAGGCAGTGCCGGAAGCCCGCACGGCTGGATTCCACCAGCACCTTGTGCAGCTTGCGGGCACGCATCTCCGGGCTGGGCGGCACGCTGGTTCCGGGTGAGACGGTGGAGATGATGGCCTCGGCGATGTGCGGGGCGCGCAGCGGCTTCCCGTTCTTTTCCGATTCCGCCATGCTCAGGGTGTACGGTTCCACCACGATGACGGATTCCCCATTCAGGCGCAGACGCTCCACCAGTTCCTCGCGCAGCGTGGACTTGCCGGAGCCGGATTCACCAACCACGGCCAGGAAATTACCGTTGACTGCGGCATCGTGCATGGTCTCACGCACAAAGCGGCTGTCCGGATTCAGGTAGACATCCTCCACGCCTTGCGGATCTGCGAAGGGATCGCGCAGCAATTTGAAGTGCTGGCGGGTGGACATCTTGAGGTGCTGTTTACGGATAATCATATCGTTTTCCTCTTGGCTGCTTTCGCCATTCTTTTCTTTTACGTCCGTTTCTTCGTCTCTGAGCGCCCATTCCGCATCCAGACCGTTCGCGCCCGATTCCTCCAGCAGGGAGATCAGCGCATTTTTAAGTCCGGTCCAGTCTTTTTTGGGCGGCAGCCCCTTGCGCAACAATATATTGATGGTCGCGGGGCTCACATTGCAGGCTGCCGCCGCCTGCCGCTGACTGATTTTGTGGACGGCAAACAGATTTCTGAGCGTCGCAGGATCTGTTAATTGGCGCATGCCCGTCCCCCTTCAAAGCGGATTACGGTCGCGGGACGCGGTGCAAAGCGCTCCTGAATGGCCCCGGCCAGCTCTTCCAGCGCCCCTTCCGGCACCTGCACGGGGAAGCGCTTGCGCACCAATGCCATGCAGGCAGCCGGATCAGCGCTCCATACCTCGCCGCACAGAGCCTTGAGGCGCTGCGCCGCCTGTGCGTGACTAAGCGGCATCGGCGCCACCTGCGGTGTGTCCACGGGCAACGCTTCGCCCTTCCGGCGCAGGTATTGCGGGGCCTCCTTCACGTCCGCCATAATGTCCAGACCGGCATACGGCACACGGTTGCGGGCCTTATGGGCCTTTTCGGCCTCTTCAAGACTGTCCGTCCCGTAGGCGCGCATCTTGATTTCCTTGAGAGCCGTTTCCGCCGGGGTATCAGGCGCACGGCGGAAGGTCTCCCCGATGATCGGAGCTGTGATGTCCCTCCCGGCAGCGTCCTTCTCGATGGGCTGGACCTCAAAGCACAACTTTTCGCCACTCGGGAGCTCCTTGATGACCGTAATGGCCGGAGCCCGGAAGGGATTGAGGCGCACCACCACGCTGTCGCCTACGCACAGGCCGTGGTAACCCAGCTCGCGCAAGTCGTATTCATGGACTCCACAAGCCCGGGTATCCACGCTGATGCGGAACTTGCCGTCGATCTTGCGGCGCACGTCCTGCCAGTGGGCGATGGCCTCCAGCACGGAGCGATCCACGGTCTTGAGCTGTCCGTCCGTGATGCCGATCCAGAGGTTGTTCCGGGGGCGTCCCGCACGCGTCAGAACGGCGTGGGCGTTGAAATGGCGTCGCCACGCATCCGCCTGTCGCTGGAGCTCTTCAATGGACGGGGTCTCCATGAAGCGCAGCCGGGACTCAAACCCCTTTTCTACCAGATTTTGCAGGCATTCTACCGTGCCCTTGGCGCGGGGATTGCCCGCTTCATGCGTTAGGGGGATGACACCAAGGTTATCGAGAAAGTCCCGCACAAGGGAGGAAAGGTTGCCGCTGCCCTTGTCCATGAGCAGCTGGACAGGGACGCCGTGCAGAGGGTCTCTTTCGCCACGATCGCTTATCGCTTCCACCAGTGTCCTGATGACCCCTTGAGCGTCTTCTCCCTTGGCCTGTTCGTAGCGCAGGTAAAACGCGTCGCTGAAGTGATCCGCGACGATGTAACGGACGACCCTCTGCCCGGCGATCTCCACCAGTTTCCCGGGCTTGTCCTTGTTATAGATTTTTTCGTCCAGAAGACGCACACCGCCGCCCTTAAGGCGGTAGAGGACGCAGACAGAGGCGTCGATCTCCCATGTGTGGTTGGGGTGCAGGCTGCGCAGCTCCGTGGCGGGACGCGCCGCTCCCAGCTGGTCAGGATGGCAGGCGTAGCGGCGCATGGCGCGGGAAAGTGTCGAAGCGCTGGGCATGATGACTTCTCCGGTCTCCGGGTTGACAATGCCGAGGCCGTTGGCGGCCAGACGCTCGCGGGCGGCCTTGATGGACGTGATCCGCTTGCCGGTCTGGCGCTCGCTCAAGTGGGAAAGTCCCCCGACAGCAAGTGCCAGCTCCCGGTCGACACAGGTCTCGCCCTTGTCCGCCCGCGTTTTGCGTCCGCTGCTCCAGCCCGTATGCTTTTTGAGAAGGGCGTACACGCTCTTTTTGCTCTTTCCCAGCGTGGCGGCGGCGCGTTCCATGATGCGGCCGCGCTCACCACCAACGGCGGGAGCCGCCGCAAGTTCCTTTGCCGTTTCGTGCAGAAAATCTTGCTGTGCGGGCGTGAGAGCCATAGCCGCCCCCCCTTTATTCCCTGTTGTCGTTCATGTCCGTCCCGTCGTCCTGCGGCAGCTCAAGGTATGCCCGCAAATCGACGTCGATCCCCGCGCCGAGAAGGGCCTCGGCCACGGAATTGGCCAGCACACTGACGCGCTTGTGTATCCACATGCAGGTTTCGTCCGTGGATCGTTCGTCCTGCATGACTGCGGCGCAGCGGGAAGCAAGGCCCATGACAGCCACGAACACGGCCTGACACTCGCTGTCCACATCGGCACGTGCCTGCGCATTGGCCTCATTGCGTGCCGTGACCCTGTCGTCAGGGCTCATGCTGGTCAGCCGGGCCACCTGTTCTTCCAGGGCGTCCAGCTTTTCGCTTTTTTCCTTGCTGACCTTTTCCTTGGCCTGCATGTCGGCTTCCAGTTCTTTTCTGTCCGCCTTGGCCTTGGCCAGCTCCAGCCGAAGGTCGGCCAGCTTTTCTTTGACCTCTTCCGGGCCTTCGGCTGCGGCCACGTCATCCAGTATGGCCTGCCTCTCTTCCGGCGGCAGGGCCGCGATGCCGTTACGCAACAGGCGCAGGTCACGGTAGCCAAGGCCGAGCTTCTCCTGCATCTCCATAAAGTCCCCGCCGAACGCGGCGAGATTTTGCAGGTCTTCGTGGATTTTTGTCTTGCTATAGCCGTAGGCGGTGCAGAACTCCTCCCAGGTAGTGACGGTCACGGTCTCGCCGCTGGCCCTGTCGGTGACGCGGGCGCCCTTGTAAGCCTTGCTGTCGCGGATCTGGGCGAACAGCTTGAGCATGGCCACGCGGTTTGCCGTCTCGTTGTACTGAAAGGCGGTGATCATGCCCGCCGCCTCGGCAACGCGCAGGCTTTGCGCAAGCTGCGCCTTGGGCATCACGGCGGTATCCTGCCGCAATTCGTCCACATAGGCGCGGGTGGTCTGGTCACTCACGATGTCCGGCGTCGCGGGAGCCGGGCCGTCAATAGGACGGCGGCCACGGGCAGGGGCGGCGATGACGGGGGTATCCATATCTTTCATAGTAGGCTCCTAAAGATACTGTCTGGCCTTGGCCTGCACGCGGGCCGCGAACTGGTCACGCTGACGGGAAAGGTCGTCCATATACAGGGTGTACACTTGCATGAGGGCCGCCGGTTTCTCCGTGATGGCCCAGCGGTTCGTCTCCAGCCGTCGCACCCAGCCGGTACTTTCCAGCATGGCAAGATCCCGGCAAATGGTGCTGGGGCTGCATCCGAGGGCATCGGCGATCTCCTTGTTGGAAAAGCCGTCCAGCACCCGCTGGAAAAGCAGCTCCACGATCTTCAGGACACGGACGGGGGCCGCGTCGGTCGTCGGATGTCTCATATCCACCACCTCGGCTGCGCTAGCAGCTCAAACGGCTGGGGCGCGTCATCGCTTGCCGCCATGCGCACCTGGTTGAGCGGGATGCCCAGCTTGCGGGCATGAGCTATGGCGTCAGCCACGCCCTCGCTTTCACGCATCCCGTCAAGCAGCAGCACGACGAGGGCATCGCATGTTTCCAGCATCCGCAAAGAAGCCTCTTTCCAGAAAGGATAATCCGTAGGCAGGCCGCGATCCGCCGAGCAGGCGGCGTGCCGCATGGCCACCGGGCACATGACCCGCCAGCCGGAACGGGCGAACCACGCCGCGCACTGGCTGGCGATATCCGCACGGGCTGCCCGCTTGGGGGCCTCGGGATGATGGTAGGAGGTGACGACGCACAGAACGGCGGGGTGGTCATCCAGCGCCCAGGTGGCGTCGGCGAGGCCCACGTTGTCCACAAACCAGAGCTTGCCTTCGTCAAGCCAGCTTTCCGGCACGCGGCGCTCATGGGCGTGGCCGCAGGCGGGGCAGTGCCAGCTCAAGGTCAGCTCAAACGCGGTGCTCTGATAATTGTCTCGCCGGGTGATCTCGCACACGGCCATGTCCGGGACGGCATGCGGGGACACAGGGTTGTAATGCGGGATGCTTGCCGCCTGCACAAGGCGGCCGGGCCAATCCTTCTTGAACCGGGGCGGTTCCACCTTGCGCCACTCGATGAGGGAATCAGGATTGCACAGGCGCATGATCTACTCCGCCACATCGGGCCGCACCAGCCCGTCGATTTCGTCCGCGACACCGCGCAGAGTAGCAATGACACGGCGCAGCGTATCCCACTGCTCCGTGGTCACATGCCCGGAAAAGGCGGCCAGCTCCGCGCAGACTCCAAGGATGTCCTGTGCCGGGGAGATAAGGGCTTGCGCTTCCATGGGATGGGTGATACTTGTCTTGTTCATATCGTTTACCTACTTTGGTTTTGGCGGAACTGGCGGGTTCCGCCTTTTTTGTTTTTGGCTTCCTTGAGGCACTGATCCATCAGCTTCCTGTATTCCCGGAACATGGGGACGAAGCTGATCTGCCAGTATCTGTTCGCTCCATAGCGGGCAGCATTCAGCCGTTCTTTCATGTCGTCGCGGGCAGCTCCGTTCTCACTGCCGACCAGAAAGCCGTTGACAAACGCTTCCTTGACGAACTTTTCCAGCTCACGCTCCCTGCTCATGCCGTCCGCCTTTCGTCCGTCGGCTCACCTTCCTTGATGCCGAGCGCCACAGCGATGTCGTGCGCCACGCCGTAATTGCCCTTGGCGCGATCCCGCAACAGCTCCTGCACCACGCGGACGGGGAAATTGTTGGCTCGCGCCCATGCGGCGGCGGTGAGGCCCTGAGCTTGCAGCCACTCCCGCGCCTCGGCGCGTGTGCGCAGCTTCTTCTTTTTCATGCTCATCTCCTTTGTGGGTAAAGCCCGGATTATGCCGCTCCGGGCGGGCGTCCCGCATGGGCTTGCGGTATTCGCCGTTGCACGCTGCTCCGCGAGGTGAACGGAGGTCTACACGGTCGCGGTAGCCGGGGCTCAGGCCCTCGTAGGGCTCCGGCCCGCTTTGAGGTTTCCGGCTCCTCTGGTAAGGTCAATGCTCACCTACTAAACCTCTTCCCAACCCCGGAACCGCTCCGGGAAAAGGAGCCGGAAATATGGAACTGTATCATTTTTGCCAGACTCCCCTTGAATCGGGCGCTGTGATAAAGCCTGGAAACTGGGGAAGATTGATGTTGTTGGAATCATTTCCAAAAACAGAGGCCGCCGACGTCGAAAATATATTGTTTGATGTAGTTCTGGAGAATGTCCGATTGGCTCTGTATTCTGACAAGCCAAGTCGCTTTGCCTGTGTCTACACATGCCTTGGCATCGAAAGCGCCAGATTATTTGCTCCCAAGAGACCATACTATCCTTGCTATAAAGTTGAGCTTGTATACCCTGATCGCCCAACATTTTGCGGATCATGGCAACACGTTGAACAACGAAGCGGTTCTCTGAAATCGTGGTATTCTCTAGCCAAAACCTATTGGTCCACAGACTGGAGGACACAGTCGCCCAATACTCTCGAATTGCTTTCCTTATCCCCCATCAGAATTGTTGATGAAGCCAAGCTGTAGACGACCCTTGCCAATAGGAGGGGCTTGCCCCTCCTATCAGATCACCGGGGCATTGTTCGCCAGCATATCTGGCAGGAATGGTGATGCGTCGCGCAGTTCTCTTCTTCCCTGTAGGGGCAGTCCTCAGATTGGGGATGTTGAGGCAACGTTTTTTCCGTCTTGCCAAGACGGGAGGCGATGCTGCGCAGCGCGCAATCCGCACAGATATGGCAGCTCCCGTCCATCCCGTCATTGGCCGTCACAGGCCCGCATGCCGCCTGCTCCCTGCCGCAAAAATCGCAGTAAATATTACCCGTGGGGCTGATCATCGCTTTCCCCTGTTCTTGTGCCGCGCTCGCCTTTCCTGTAGGGAATGGGGAGGCGTTTAACGGCGTTGTTCAATGGATATTTTTTATATCCGATGGATAACTTTGTCAACCATAAAGATATTAAAAATATCCAGGTGATATACATGTCCCACCCTGAAGATTTAGGTAGCCGACTTTTTGAGGTACGTGGAAAGCTTTCTCGAAAGGAATTTGCTCAAAAATATGGCATTCATGAGCAAACGCTTATCCGTTATGAGAATGGGCAAAGAAGGCCGGATAGTAATTTTATACGAAAAATTGCAGACGGAGAACAGATTTGCGAAGAGTGGCTCATATCTGGGGAGGGTCCTAAGTACTTGGCGGATAAAAAGTCCGACATGTCGGACTTTTTGAGGCAAGCACCTGGTGTACATTCTAATTTTTCAGATAGTTACAAGTCTGAGGCATCCGACACGTCGGACCGTTTTATCAAAGAGCTTATGCAGCGATGCTTGAAGCTTGCAGAAGAGCATGCAATGACGATGGCCCAAAACGGTGACCTGCGCGTCGAGATTGAACGCCTGCGCATGGATCTGGAGCGCCGGGACATGCGCATCCGTGACCTGGAACGAGAGGTCGTCGAACTGCGGGAGGCGCGGAAGGGGCCTTCCGCTTATGGAGCTGGATTTGCGGGGAGTGCGGGTTAAGGTCTATGGAGTGCCCAAAAGATAATTTTTATGGTTTAGGCCGTTATGATCATATCCTGAGAGGATAGGGGCGAGAGAACAAAAAGCGTCTTTCCCCTTGTTTGTATATTGCCCTAAAGATTTCAGGCCCGCCCACAGGCGGGCTTTTTCATGTCCTCGTTTTCCTGAAATTCCACAATGCACCTCTAGGCCGCGCCGCGCTAGGGTAAGGCAATCGCCCCGCATAAGCCGGGCGCCACCCTAACCTCTGGAGGCGTCATGCCCACCACATCCACCCGCCGGCAGCGTATGCTGTCCACCCTGCGTCCTTTCTATGATTTTCGCGGTCTGTCCCTGCTGGCCCTGTGCGCCGTCATCGGCCTGGTGACGGACCCTGCCGCCACCCTTGGCCTGGCCGGATACCTGGCCTATGTCATCGGCATGGCCGGGGCCGCGATCATGCTGGCCAAGATCGTCATGCCCTACCTGGACGTTTCCGAGCACGCGGCCTCGGCCCTCAATGAAGGCAACGTGGCCAGCGCCCTGGTGGTGCTGGCGCGCTCCCTGCTCATCATCGGCTTTCTGGTCTGCATCATGGCCTGGGGGAAGTGATGACCGCCGGTTCCGCGTTGCTGGCCCTTCCCCTGCTGGCCCAGCTCTATCTGCCCATGCTCTATGAGGAGCACCTGACCTACACCCCTGACTTCTACGACCCGGCCATCTACGCCGGGCAGGTGGAGCAGGAGACGTGCTACGGTCTTGGCAGCAAACGCTGCTGGAATCCGCGCACCGAGCTGAAAACGTCCCGCGAGTACGGTTTCGGCCTGGGGCAGATCACCATTGCCTACGACAGCAAGGGCCGGGTGCGCTTCAACAACTTTGAAGACGTGAAGAAGCTGCACAAGGACCTCAGGCACTGGCGCTGGGAAGACCGCTACGACCCGCGACTCCAGCTGCGGGCGCTGGTCATCAAGAACCGCGCCAACTGGAACGCCCTCAAGGGCTGCGCCACGGACGAGGACAGGGCCGCCATGATGCTTTCCGCCTACAACGGAGGTCTGGGCGGCGTCCTGCAGGACAGGGCCTACTGTGGCCGCATTGCGGGCTGTGACCAGGGACGCTGGTTCGGCCATGTGGAGACCCACAGCCGCAAGTCCCGCAAGGGCATGGGCAAGGCCTACGCGGACAAGTCCCCCTACGGCATAAACCGCGCCTATGTGCGCAACGTCATGGGCGAAAAGCGGGAGCGCTACCGGGCGGCCCTGCAGGAGCTGGCACGATGATATGGCTTCTCAAGCTGCTGCCCGGCAGCCTTCTGGAATGGCTGCTGCTGGTCTTTGTCCTGGCCGCGGCCTTTGCCGCCGGGCTGGCCCGGGGCATGGATGCCCGGGAAGCCGAGCTGCTGCCCCGGCTGGAAGCTGTGAGCCGGGAGCGGGACGCCTGGCGTCTGACGGCCGCACAACGGCAGACAGGACTGGACGCCCAGACGGCCCTTGCCGATGCCTGCCTGAAGCGGGAGGCCGCGGCCCAGGCCGATGCCGCGGAACGCGAGGCCATCCTGGCCTTGCCTCCCGTCCCTCCCCATCACACGGAGACCCTCCATGAAAATCCCCGTCGTGCGGCTGTGGCCCGTTATCTCAATCGTCCTCTGTAGCTGTGCGGCCCAGGCGCCGTCCCCGCCGCCCGTGGTCCTTGCCCCGGCACATTGCCCGGCCCCGGCCGTTCCCCTGCTGCCGCAGCTCGATCCGGCGGCCCCGCTGGAAGGGGACGCCAACCTGGAGGCATTGCTGCACCGGGATGCCGTCATGCGCCGTTACATCAGCGGTCTGCGGGCGGCCCTGGACTGCTGGGAGGCCCAGACAGACAGCGGAGGGACGCATGGAAACCCTGATTGATCTTTCCAAGGCCTTCGGCTGGCTGGCGGCCATCATCGTCAATCTGCTCATCGCCTGGATCGTCTGGAGCCTGCACAAAAAATTTATGAACCGAGACGATTGCGAGGCCAACCGCAAGGCGGACAAGAAAGAACGGGAACACTTCATCCAGCTGCTGACCACCCACGAGCAGGCCGTGCGCGAGCTGAACCTGCGCGTGGACCAGATGCCGCCGCAAGGCTCGGTGCATGATCTGGAAGTGCGTCTGGAACGCATGGATGGCGAACAAAAGCGCCTGGCCGAGGAGATCAGCGGCCTGCGCGGCATAATGGAACGCGTGGAGCGGCAGGTGGACCTGCTGTTCCGCGGGCACATGAAGGATTGAACCATGAGCGATATACAGGACATCATCAGCAAGAACCGCCGTCTGGCCATCCTGCGCTTTCTGAGTGAGGAGCAGGACTACGCCATGAACACCAGCACCCTGCAGGCGGCCCTGCGGGCCATCGGCCACGGGGTGCCACGCGATACCGTGGAGGCCGATGCCCTTTGGCTGGCCGAACAGGGCCTTGCCCGTCGCCAGCGTCTGGATGTGGGCGTCACGGTGCTCACCGTCACCCCGCGCGGGGTGGAAGTGGCCCAGGGCATCGCCGGGCATCCCGGTGTGGACCGCCCCTTGCCGAGGTAGTGGCCATGCCCCGCACGAGCAAGGTCCGCCGCCTGCCCCCGGAGTTGCGCGAACAGCTCCACGCCATGCTGGACGCGGGCCATACCCTGGAAGAGATCACCGCCCACCTGAAGGCCCTGGGGGCGGACGTATCCCGCTCCGGCCTGGGACGCTACAAGCAGCAGGTGGACAAGGTGGCGGCTCGTCTGCGCGAGTCCCGCGCCATGGCCGAGGCCGTCATGGAGCGTATGGGCGCCCAGGCCGCCACCGGCAAGAGCGGCGCGGCCCTCATCGAGATGCTGACCACCCTCACCAGCGATTACCTGTTGCGCCGCATGGATGACCCGGATGCCGAGATCGAGGTGGACGAGCTGCGTGCCCTGGCCCGTACCGTCAAGGAACGCGCGCAGGCCGCCCGTGCCACCCAGGATTACGACCTGAAACTGCGCGAGGAGGCCCGCCGCGAGGCCGAAGAAGCCATGCGCAAGGCCGTGGAAAAAGCCGCCAAAGAAAGCCCGGCCGCTGCCAGCCCGGCGGAAGTCTTTGCCCGCATCCAGGCCGTCTACAGGGGGGAAGCCTGATGGACAAGACCGGCAACGCTCCGGACACGCACGAAGCGCACATGGTGGGCCAGGGCGTGCCCTTTGAAAGGATACGCCGCATCACCGGCTACCTGGTGGGCCGTCTGGAACGCTTCAACGATGCCAAAAAGAAGGAGGTGGCCGACCGTGTCGTCCATGGGTTCCGCCGCTGAGGCCCGTGCCATCCTCTATCCCTACCAGCGCCGCTGGATAGACGACCAGAGCCGCTTCAAGATCGGCATGTTCTCGCGCCAGACGGGCAAGACCTACACCAGCACGCTGGAGATCGCCGAGGACATGGTCAAGGCCGAAGTGGAAAAACGCCGTGTGCGCTGGGTCATCCTCTCGCGCGGGGAACGGCAGGCCCGCGAAGCCATGGAGGAAGGCCTCAAGGTACATCTGCGGGCCTACGGGGCCGCCTTCGAGAGCCTGGAGTCGGACTTTCACCTGGCGGACGCCACCTCCTGCAAGTCCCTGGAGGTGGTCATGGCGCACGGCTCCCGTGTGACCGCGTTGCCTGCCAACCCCGACACGGCCCGAGGCTTCAGCGCCAATGTCTTTCTGGACGAGTTCGCCTTCCATGCCGACAGCCGCAAGATCTGGGCGGCCCTCTTTCCCGTGGTCTCCCGTAACGGCCTGAAGCTGCGCGTGGTCTCCACGCCCAACGGCAAGGGCAACAAGTTCTACGACCTCATGACCTCCGCCGAGACGGCGGGCTGGTCCAAGCATGTGGTGGACATCTATCAGGCCGTGGCCGATGGCCTGCCGCGTGACGTGGAGGCCCTGCGGGCCGCCCTGAACGATCCCGACGCCTGGGCGCAGGAATACGAGCTGCAATGGCTGGACGAGGCCAGCGCCTGGCTGTCGTATGACCTCATCAATGCCGTGGAGCATGAGCGGGCGGGCATCCCGCAGAACTACGCGGGCGGCCCCTGCTATGTGGGGGTGGACATCGGCCGCCGGCACGACCTTTTTGTCATCTGGGTGCTGGAGGAAGTGGGCGACGTCTTATGGACGCGGGAACTGGTGACGCGGCGCGGAGCCAGCTTTGCCGAGCAGGACGGCCTGCTGGACGATGTGTTCCGGCGTTACCGGGTGCTGCGTTGCTGCATGGACCAGACCGGCATGGGCGAAAAGCCCGTGGAAGACGCCCGCCGCCGTCACGGCAGCGGTCGTGTGGAAGGGGTTCTGTTCACATCGTCCAGCAAGCTGGCCCTGGCCACGGTGGGCAAGCAGGCCTTTGAGGACAGACGCCTGCGCATCCCGCAAGGGGACGAGGCCCTGCGCAGCGACCTGCACAAATTGCAAAAGGTGGCCAGCCCTACGGGAGCGCCCCGCTTTGTGGCCGACTCCGACAGCGGGGGCCATGCGGACCGCGCCTGGGCCTGCTTTCTGGCTGTCAACGCGGCTACGGGGCCTGCCGTCGTTTTGCCGGATCATGCCGTGCCCTCCGGCCCGGCCCGTGGGGGCCTTGGGCGCTTCACTGATCCCGACGCCGCCTTCATGCCTTACAGGAGAATGTTCTGATGCCCGACATCCTTGCCAACCCCAACGCCCTGCCTGCCCGGGCGGACATGCAGGTCCGTTCCGACGGCATCCTTGATCTTGCCAACTTCGTGGCCGAAGTAGTGCCCGCGCCGGACAGCGTGCTGGCCTCCCTGGGCGGCGATCTGCGCGAATACGGCATGCTGCGCCGTGATGACCAGGTGGCCGCCCTCATGCAGCAACGGCAGGACAAGCTGGTGGAAGCGGAATGGGAGGTTATCCCCGGCGGCGATGCGCCTGCGGACGTGGCAGCCGCGGACTTTTTGCGCGAGCAGCTGGCGGGCTTCAACTTTGACGCGGCCTGCCGCAAGATGCACGGTTCCCTGCTGTACGGCTACGGTGTGGCCGAATGCCTGTGGGGACGGGATGGCAGCCGCATCACTTTGCGGGACATCCGCGTGCGCGCGCCCTGGCGTTTCGGCTTTGCCAAGGACAGGCAGCTGAAGCTCTTGGTGGAGAGCCGCTGGCTTGTCATGCCGCCGCGCAAATTCTGGCTGGTGACCTGGGGCGCGGAAGACGATGATAACCCCTACGGCATGGGCCTTGGGCACCAGCTGTGGTGGCCCGTGTACTTGAAGCGCAACGGCGCCCGCTTCTGGGCCGCCTACCTGGACCGCTTCGGGGTGCCCACCACCAAGGCCGTCTATCCTTCCGATGAATCGGACGCCGAGAACGAAAAGCGCAAAAAGGACGCTCTGGCCGCGGCCCTGTCCCTGCGCAGCGAAGGGGCCGTGGCCCTGCCCGAGGGCTTCGACGTTTCCCTGGTGGAATCCACCAGCCGGGGCAGCGGGGACTTCAAGGACTTTCTGGCCTATTGGGACGATGCCATCGCCAAGATCATCCTTTCCCAGACCGGCACCTCGCGCATCGGCCAGTACAGCGGTACGGCCGAAGTCCACAGCGGCATCGGCACCAGCGTGGTCAAGGCGGATGCGGATATGCTCTGTCAGTCCTTCAATGCCGGCCCGGTAGCCTGGCTGACGGAGTGGAACTTTCCCGGTGCGCGGCCGCCCCAGGTCTGGCGCCGGGTGGAAGACCCGACTAGGATCAGGGCCGATGCCCAGCGCGACAAGGATACGGCGGCCCTGGGCCTGGAACTGACCGACGACGAGATCGCCCGCCGCTACGGTGACGCCTGGCAGCGCAGGCGCGACGGGGCAAGCGCATCCGGGGCGGAGTTCGCCGAAGCCGGCACGGAAGGCCATGCCCCCGCCGAGCCCTACAGCGATACCCTGGCCCGGCAGGCCATGACGCTGGCCGATGCCCCGCAAACCTCCATGATCGATGCCATCCGCACGGAACTGGACAAGGCCGTGGCTGAAGGCGAGGACCTGGCCTCCTTCGCGGAACGCATGCTTGCCCTGAACAAATTGTCCGGCGTGGATGATCTTGCCCAGATCCTCTACGGCGCCATGACCACGGCCCACCTGGCGGGCCTGGCCGGTGAGGAGGACAGCGATGCCGGAAAGTGAGGTGCGTTTCGGCGGTGGTCCCTTCGAGGATGCCATCGCTCATTTCCAGCGCAAGGTGCGCGTGCCGGTCACGACCTACCGGGACCTGCCCGCGCAGATGCACGCCAAGGCTTTCATGGTGGCCGGGGCCGCCAATGATGCCCTGCTGGCCGATTTTCAGCAAAGCCTGCTGCTGGCCATGAAACAGGGGACCACGCTTGCGGCCTTCCGTGACGACTTTGACCGCATGGTCAAAGCCCACGGCTGGCAGTACCGGGGCGAGCCGGGCTGGCGCAGCGCGGTCATCTTCAATACCAACATGCGCACAGCCAATATGGCCGGACACTGGAAGCGCATGTGGGAAGATCGCGAGATGCACCCGTACCTGCGCTATGTGCAGGTGCAGCGTCCTACCAAGCGCCCGGAGCACACCGTCTGGAACGGCGTCATCCTGCCCATCGAGGACCCCTTCTGGGACGCCCACTTTCCGCCCAACGGCTGGGGCTGTAAATGTACGGTGCAGAACGTGAGCGACGCCCGCATGAAGGCCGAGGGCTGGCAGGTCAGCAAGGGCGTGGAGACCTTTCCCGGAGACGTGCCGGAAGAGTGGGCCTACAATGTAGGCAAGGCGGAGCGGGTGAGTACGGAGCGGGAGGCCGCAGCTTTTCGGCCCTTGCCCACTGCGCGTGACTACACCGCCTACGGCAGACCGGAAACTATCCCGGCAGACATACCGAAGGCCAGCGTGGGGGAAAAGGCGACAAGCGGCGCGGACGTAATGCTGGCCGTGCGGAAGATGCTGCAAGGCGACGCTGCCGTTTTTCACGGGCCGGACGGTCTGGCCGTGGGAATCACCGCGCAAAGCCTGGGCAACCATCTGAAGCCCGACAGGGCGGAATACGTTCCTTTCGTCCCTGAAGTGCTGGAAGAGCCTTACGAGATCTGGTTGCTGCCCTATGAGGATGAAAAGACGGGGCGTGTGGAATTGCGACGCCACTACATCAAGGCCCTTGCCCTGGACAAGGTACGCTACGGCTGGATGATCGCCGAATTTCGCAAGGGCGAACTTTGGGACACGACCTTCATCGTCTCCAAGCGTAAGGGCGAGATGCAAAAACGCCGCCGGGGCGTCCTGGTCTGGGGAAGGCGGGAAAAATAAAACCCCTTCGGCCCACAGAGGCAGGGGGCTTTCGCCAGCCTGCGTGCATTTTCTCGAAAGAGAGGGACGAAGGGGAGTTCCCCGGGCGGGGATTCAGCTGGCTGCTACACAGCCTTGAAGACAGGATACGCGTCCGTTGCGTCGGACGCAAGAGCTTTGCAAAAAAGGCCCTCCACACGGAAGGGCCTTGCGTCCACACTCGCCGACGATGGCGCAGGAACCCGGCACGGCATGATGGATCGTCCCCGAACCGCGCCTTCGATAGAGCCATCATATATGTTTTGCCTGAAACGTCAAATTTGCCTTCTGCCGCATTTTTGCCCCGACCTGGGCACTTGCCTGCCCTAACGGGCTTTCATCCCGTCTGCCCCGTTTACAGGCGTTTATAAACACCTGTTCGCAAGACCGTCTTGCGCTACCTTTCATACATTTCCATTCGGAAGCCCCGGACCTGTGCCGGGGCTTTGTGTTTTTTGTGAGAATCCTCACCAGATTTCCCCCGGCATCCTGTGCATGATGTCCAAAGGAGGACAGCATGCAGGACAACAACCATGCCATCCATATTTTTCGCCCCGGCCGACATACGTCCATGCAGGGGGCAACCATCGACTTTGGCGAGGGCGACCTGATCGCCACGGCCAAAGCCTACGACCCGACCCGGCACGAAGCGCCGCTGGTCATCGGGCATCCCCGGGCCGACGCTCCGGCCTGGGGATGGGTAGGCGGTCTTACGGCGGATGAGGGCGGCCTTTTTGCCACGCCCCGCCAGCTGGACCCGGCGTTCGCGGAGATGGTGCGGGCCGGGCGCTTCAAAAAAGTCTCGGCCAGCTTTTACACGCCCGACAGCCCCCACAATCCCGTTCCCGGCGTCTACTACCTGCGCCATGTGGGTTTTCTGGGCGCCCAGCCCCCGGCGGTGAAGGGCCTTGCCCCGGTGCCGGTGAACTTTGCCGAGGGCGACACGGACGAGGGCTGCGTCAGCTTCGACTTCGCGGAATCGCCGGGCCTGCTGCGCTGGCTGGCGGACCTGTTCCGGGGTCTGCGCGAATACGTCGTGGAAAAAGACGGCGCGGAGACCGCGGACAGGGCCATCCCCTCGTATGCCGTGAGCGGCCTTCAGGAAATGGCCGCGGCATCCGCGGCCCAGGCGGCCGAGATCCCCGCTTTTGCGGAAAACCTTCCCCCCAAAAAGGAGCACACCATGCAGAAACAGGAAACGCCCCCGGCGGAAAACATCGACTTCGCCGAGACCAAGGCCCGTGCCGACGAGCTGGAACGCAAGGTGGCCTATCTGACCGGCATCGCCCGCAAGGAGCGCGCCAGCCGTGTGGTGGACAAGGTCTTGGCCGACGGCCGCCTGACGCCCGCCCAGAGCGTGGGCCTTGCGGACTTCATGGCCGGGCTGGACGAAGAAGGAACTTTCGACTTCGCTGAAGACGGCGGCAAGACCACCAGCATGAGCCCGGCCGCCTTCATGGCCGCGTTCCTGGAACGCCTGCCCAAACAGGTGGATTTCAGCGAAGCCGCGCCCGGCGGCGAAGAGGCCCCGGATACCTCGTCCAATGACATTGCCCAGCGCGCCCTTGCCTATTGCGAGGAGATGCGCGCCAAGGGCGTCACGGTGAGCGTCACCGACGCCGTGGCGCATGTGAGCAAATAGGAGACCGCCATGCCCAGGACCGATCTTTACGTCAATCTTCCCATCACCGGCGAGCTGGCCCCTTTCCGCATCGTGGCCCACGACGGCAGCGGCGGCTACAAACAGGCCACGGCTGCCACGGAGGCGCTTGTCGGCACGGCCGACGAGCTGGGCAAGCAGCCCAACGGCGGGGCCGATGTGGCCATGAGCGACCAGCCGGAAGTTGAGGCTGGCGCGGCGGTGGCCGCGGGCGATCCCCTGACCAGCGATGCCCAGGGCCGCGCCGTCAAGGCCACGGCGGCCGGAAACCGCATCATCGGCTTTGCCTGCAAAGCCGCCACCGATGCCGGAGAGATCATCGACTACCAGTTCGCGCCCGGCTTTCTGGCCACGGCAGGCGCGTAATAAGGAGAGAGCATCATGGCAACGACCACACCCTTTGCCACCAATCCCCAACTGACGGCCATTGCCCTGGCCTACATGAACCAGCCCTCGGACTATGTGGCGGATCATGTCATGCCCAGGGTCAAGGCCATCGGCAAAAAAGAGTTCCAGTACAACATCTACGGTCTGGAATCCTTTGCCGCGCCCGACAGCCGCGTGGGACGCAAGGGCCGCCCCAATGAGGTCAGCCTGTCCAGCAGCCTGGCCACGGCAGCCATCGAAGACTACGGCCTGGAAGACCCCATCCCGCAGGATGACATCGACCAGGGCCGTAAGGACGGCCGGGACATTGCCGGTGAATCCACGGAGTATCTGCTCTCCCTGGTCAAGCTTGACCGCGAACTGCGCGTGGCGCGCCTCGTGCAGGACAAAAACAACTATGCCGCGGCTTGCGTGAAGGAGCTGTCCGGCGGTCAGGGCATCGACAACGCCGAAGTGGACGCGGAAGCGATCATCGCCGAGATGCTGGAAAAGCCCTTCATGCGGCCCAACATCGGCGTCATGAGCCAGAAGGTCTGGGACAGGCTTTCCCGTAACCCGCTGCTCATCAAGGCCATCAAGGGCGAGCTGGTGGGCAAGAAGCTGACTACGGCCGAGTTTTGCAGCTATTTCGAGCTGGAGCAGCTCTACATCGGCAAGGCCCGCGTCACCCGGCAGGTCAAGGGCAAGACGCCTGTCCCCGAGCGTGTCTGGGGCACGGGCATGGCTTTCCATCACCGCGACATGACCGCCAGCGAACAGCGCGGCGTCACCTGGGGCCTGACCGTGCCCTATGGCCAGCCCTTTGCCGGGAGCCGCACGGACCCCGATATCGGCCTGCGCGGTGGCATCCGCATCCGGGCGGGCGAAAGCCTCAAGGAACTGGTGCTGGCCAAGGATGCGGGCTGCCTCATCACCGGGGCCATCGCCGCCGGCTAGGGGGCATCATGTATGCCACACCTGAAGACATCCGTGCCCGCTACAAGGAAGTCTACCCCCTGCTGGCGGGCAAGGACGCGGAAGGCAGGCCGGACACGGCCGCTGTGGAACAGGCCCTGGCCGAAGCCGCCAGCGAGATCGACGCCATCCTGGGTACGCGTTTTGCCGTGCCGGTAAGCCCCGTGCCGCCTGTGCTGCGTCGCATCGCCGTGGATCTGGCCGTGGGGGCCTTGCCCCGCACCGGCGCCACGGAAGCCAGCATGTACGAGCGCCGTGCCCGTGAAGCGCGGGATCTTTTGGACAAGCTGGCCGCGGGAGAGGCCAGTCTGGGGCCGGGCTATGACCCGGCCCCGGCGGGCAGCGGCGGCACAGGACGCATCGGCTATGCCGTGCGTCCGTCCGACTTCCGCCGCCGTCTGGAGGACTACTGATGGCCGGAGCTACCCTGGAGTTCACCTTCAAGGACGAGGAAGTGCAGGCCATGGCCCGGCGCTTTCGGGAGCAGCTTGCCCGGGTGCGCTTCCGCCCTCTGCTGGCCGCCATCGGCAACGAGCTGGTCACGTCCGTGTCCCGCCGTTTCGAGACGGGCACGGCTCCGGACGGCTCCCGCTGGCCGGAATCCCTGCGGGCCAGACTGACCGGCGGCCAGACGCTCATCAAGAGCGGCCGCCTGCGGGATTCCATCGCCGAGACCGGGCCGCAGCTCACTGCCCGCAGTGTGGAAGTGGGCACCAACGTGGTCTATGCGGCCATCCACCAGTTCGGCGGCATCATCCCGCCGCACATCATCCGGGCACGGCGGGCGCGTGCCCTGAGCATCCCCGGCATCGGCTTCCGCCGGGCCGTCCATCATCCCGGCGGCACCATCCCGGCCCGGCCATATCTGGGCCTGTCCGATACCGACGAGCGCGTCATCCAGGACCTCACCGAGGACTGGATGCGCAAAAAGATGGCCAAAATGCGTGCATAAGGAACCACCATGCTTGACCAGTACCGGGCCGCCATCGCGGCCCATTTGAGAGAACATCTGCCGCCCTCCGTCACGGTCTGCGAGCTGGGCAATTCTCTGGACGATGCGGAGATGCGACGCCTGTGTCTGGCCGCTCCCGGAGTGGGCGTGGAGATCATCGGGGCCGATGGCGTGGAACTCAAGGGCCGCAGCCCCTATGTGACCATCAATGTGGGTCTGTCCCTGGTCTCCGGTCCCGGCTGTGACGGCCAGCCCGCGGACAGCGCCGTGCTGGTGCTGGCAGCCTTGGTCATGGCCGCGGTGGCGGACCAGCGCTTCGGCCTGGACTGCATGCGTCCGGAGAGCGTGCGGGCCGCAAATCTCACCAGCGGTGACCAGGCATCCAACAATGTGGCCCTGTGGACCGTCTCCTGGAAGCAGGCCCTGGACGTTTCCCACGTCATCGCCCGGCCGGATCTGGACGACTTTTTGCGCTGCTATACGCGCGAGAAAAAGGATGGCCCTGTGACCATCGAAACGCATCTTCCCGGCCCGTTGGCCGCAAAGGAGGACCCGCATGTGTAGACATATCACCCCTCGCGCCGGACTGGTGGTGCGGCGGCCCGATACGGGCGAGATCCTGCCGCCCGCCGGGGCCGTGGTTCCCTGGGGACCGCATCGTGCCTACTGGCTGCGCCGCCGGAAGGACGGCGACGTGAGCATAACCCATACGGCGGTCCCTGTCCGGCCCGCCGATGACAGGGAGGAAGGATAATGGCTGTCTCGTTCAATGCCATCCCCGCGGATATCCGCGTGCCGCTCACCTATATCGAGTTCGACAACTCCGGAGCCGTGTCCGGCACGCCGGTCATGGAGTGGCGCGTCCTGCTGCTGGGACAGGCCGAAGCCGACTGCGCGGGCGAGCTGCTCAAACCCGTGCTGATGAACACCGCGGACCAGGCGGCCCGCCTGTGGGGCCAGGGCAGCCAGATCGCGGACATGGTGCGCTATGCCAAGCGCAACAGCACCATGCTGGAGATCTGGGCCATGGCCGTGCCGGACGATGAATCCGCTGTGGCCGCTACCGGCGAAGTGACCCTGTCCGGCAAATGTACGGCCACGGGCGTGCTGTGCCTTTATGTGGGCGGCAGGCGCGTGCGTGTGCAGGCCGTAGGCGGTGAAGAGCTGGCCGCCACCGTGGAACGCGTGGTGCAGGCCGTCAATGCCGACGGCGAGTTGCCCGTCACCGCCGCGGTCAAGGACGCCTCGCCCGGTGTGCTGACCCTGACATGCAAATGGAAGGGCGCCACGGGCAACGACATCGACCTGGCCGTCAACCTGTCCACGGACGACAGCTTCCCTGCGGGCCTTACCGCTTCCTGCGGCAAAATGGCCTCGGGCGCGGCTGACCCGGACATGGAAAGCATCATCGCCGCCATGGGCGATACCTGGTGGAAGGCGCTGGTGCTGCCCTGGAACCAGAAGGACGGCCGTGTGCTGCTGGAAGAATGGCTGGACGCGCAGTTCGGCCCCCTGCGCCAGCAGGAATGCCAGGCTTTTCTGGCCTATCGCGGCACCCTGTCCGAGACCTCCACCTACGGCAATGCCGGGAACTCGCAGCTGGTGAGCTGCATGGGCATCGGCTCCATCCCCACCTCGCCCTGGAACGTGGCCGCCGCCTATGCCCTGCAGGCCGCGACCTCGCTGGCCAATGACCCGGCGCGGCCCCTGCAGACCCTTGAGCTTGTGGGCGTCATGGCGCCGCCCCGGGAAAAACGCTGGAGCATGGAAGAGCGCAATATCCTGCTTTATGACGGCATCGCCACCTATCGCATCGCCAGCGACGATACGGTGCAGATTGAACGTGAAGTGACCATGTACCAGACCAATGCCTGGGGCTCGCCCGATCCCTCGTATCTTGACGTGCAGACCGTGGCCACCCTGGGCTACTGGCGCTATGCCGTCAACGCCCGCATCCAGCAGAAGTTCCCGCGCCACAAGCTGGCTGACGACGGTACGGCCTACGGGCCGGGCAATGCCGTGGTCACGCCCTCGGTCATCCGGGCGGAACTCATCGCCCTGATGCGCGAGCTGGAAGAAAAGGGCCTGGTGGAGAACGTGGAGACCTTCAAGGAACAGCTCATCGTGGAACGCAATGCGGACGACCGCAACCGCGTGGACGTGCTGGCCCCGCCGGATCTGGTCAACCAGTTCCGCATCTTCGCCTGCCTGACCCGCTTTGTCCTGTAAGGAGGGACGCATATGACCGTCAAAGAACTTATGGAAAAACTGGCCGGACTGCCGCCGGACATGCCCGTCATGTACGACGACAAGACCACCTGCGGCCTGGATCTGGCCGCGGTTTCCGAGGTGTGTATCGGGCTGGATGACGAAAATCTGGAAGTGCTCGTCATTCACGCCGAGGGCGGCCATCCCGGCGCCACCCTGGACGAGATCGACCGGTGTGAAGCCGGGGGAAAGGAGTAAGCCATGCCGCAGATCACAGGCAAGGCCGTCATCCGTGTGGACGGCGAGGAATGGCGCACCGAAGACGGCGCCAAGCTGAACCCCGGCGGCGTCACGCGCGAGGCCAAAGTGGGCGGCGGCAAAGTGCATGGTTTTGCCGAAAAGACCAAGGAACCGGAACTGGAGTGTGCCGTCTATCACACCCGGGATACGGACCTGACGGCCATCAATGCCATCAGGGACGCCACCGTGGTCTATGAATCCGATACCGGCGACCGGTACGTCCTGCGCAGCGCCTTTGTGACCGAACAGGGCGAGCTGGATGCGGAAAACGGCACCATCAACGTCAAATTCAGCGCCATCTCGTGCGAAAGGATCTAGCCATGACCCAACCCGCTCTGAAGGATTTTACCCCTGTGGACGGTATCACCGTGGCTGAAGGCGGCCAGGTGCGTGTCGAGCTTGAAGACGGCCTTGTGGTGGGCTCCGCCACCTACACGGTGGCCGTGCTGCGCCAGCTCAATGCCGGGGCCGTGCTGGCCGCGGCCGAAGCCGCGGAACGCCTGGTCTCCACGGCTACGGGCCTGGAGCTTGTTTCCTCCCCGGCTCGCATGGGGGCGGAATTGCTGCGCCGTCAGATCGCACGTCTGGAGGATGATAACGGCGGCAAGTTCGACGGGCCGCTCTCTCTGGAACATCTGGGCAAGGCTTCGGCCAGAGATCTGGACAGCCTTAACTTTGCCGCCCGCATGCTGGATCAGGGGGCGGAAAAAAGCCTGGAAGGAGTAGCCGGCCGGGGGCGAAATGCTGCCGGTAGCGATCAGTCTCGAGATGCTGCTGGCCCGGCTGGCCAGCCGGGCGGGGCTGCCGGTGAGTGAGGGGGCGTCCTGGCCGCTCCAGAGGCTCCTCCGTTTTTTGCACTATGTGAAATAGGATTGCATCGTGGCGAACCTGCGCACCTCCTTCACACTTGATCTTGGCGGTAATCTCATTACCCGGGCCAAGGCCTTTTCTACGTCCATATCGGGCATGGCCCGGCAGATACGTTCCAGCCTGGGCGGCCTCAACGGCGTGGCCGCCCAAGCCGGGAAAGGCCTTGAGGCCCTGACCGGTCGCTATGCCACCGGCATCGCGGGTCTGGGCGTCGGCTACAAGGCGACCCGGGCCGTCATCAACAGTGCCAATTTGGACAAGAGCCTGATGCGCGTTGCGCAGACGGCGGGCGTAGGCGTGAAGGAGGCCAACAGCCTGCGACGCGCCCTGTTCGATATGGCCCGCCAGACCGGCCAGCCGGTGGAAACGCTGCTGGCCGGTTTTGAAGCCCTGATCGCTTCCGGCATGGACTGGAAACAGGCCATGGGCACCATCCAGGCCATCAATCCCGCACTGGCGGTGTCCGGAGCCAGCGCCGAGCAGCTGGCCAGCGCCATGAGCGTGGCCGGCGAGATCTTCAAATTCGACCTTTCCGACCTTAATACCGCCAAGCTGTTGCTGGACCAGATGCTGGTGGCCGGACGGCTGGGCAATGCCGAGCTGAAGGACCTGGCCGGCATCTTTGCCCGTGTGGGCGGCAACGCCAAAAACGCCGGATTGAGCTTTGCCGAAACGCTGGCCTTCATCGAGCAGCTTTCGCTCATCGAGCGGGAGCCGGAACGTCTGGCCACCCTGGCGGATTCCACGTTGCGGATCTTCACCAACCAGAAATATCTGGACAAAACCGCCAAGGTCGTGGGCGTCAACTTTTATGATGCCAAGGGCAACAGGCGAGCCTCCTTCGACGTCCTGCGGGACATCTATAAAAAGTACAAGACGTTCAAAACGGACGCTCAGCGCGACAAGGCTTTCGCCCAGGCATGGAATGAGACGGACCTTGATACCCAGCGCGGCATGCGGGCACTGTTTGAATCCGGCAAGCTGGATGCGTTGGAAGAGGCCAGCGGCAAGATCAAGGATGCGTCCGGAGCAGTGGAAAAGGACCTGAAGGACGCCATCAACAACAGTGTGGACCAGGTGGGACGCCTGCGTGCGGCGCTTTCCCAGGCCGCCGATGACTTCGCCAGGCCCTTCAATGAGGCCATCGCAAGCGGCATCGCCATGCTTCTGGACGACAAGGGATTTTCCGGCAAGCAATTGCTGGGCGGCGCGGCCGTCGCGGGAGTTGCCGGATACGGCGCCCTCAAGCTGGCGGGCCTGGGCCTTTCCCGTCTGGGCAGCAAGGCGGCCGGCGGGCTTGTCTCCACCGTGGCCCGGCAGGCTGGGCTTGCCGGGCTCAAGCTGCCGCTGCCCGTCTATGTGGTCAACAAACAGATGAGCCTTACCCGTGAGGCCATGCTGGGCCAATCGGGTGGCGCTCCCGCAGCTCCGGGGGCTCCAGGCGGAAAAAAGGCCGGCAAGGGCAAAACGGTCTCCGGGGCACAGCTTGACGGGGCCAAAAGCGCGGGCCGGGGCGCGGCTGTGCTGACTGCGGCCGCAACAGTGGCACCGGTCCTTTTTGATTCCGATGCCACCATGGCTCAAAAGGTCGACGCCGCTACGGACGCGGCCGGCGGCCTTGCCGGTGGCTGGGCGGGAACGGCGGCCGGCGCCAAGGTGGGTGCGTTCCTGGGCGGTTTTCTCGGACCTTTCGGCGCTGCCGCCGGTGGTGTCGTGGGGGGCGTGGCCGGGGGCATCTTGGGCTCGGAACTGGGGCAAAGCCTAGTCTCCACCGTCAAAAACTGGCTCGGCGTTGGGGAAGGGGAAAGCTCGGCCCAGCAGAAAACGATGCAGACTCTCTTGGCCTCCATGCAGCAGGTCGTCGCCGCCATCCCCACGGGCGGCATCGCTGTGGACGTCAACGTGACGGGCAATGCCCAGGCCGCCATCCGGTCCAGTAACGGCAATATCGACAGCGGCCTGTCCTATTCCCGGCAGATAGCCAACGAGATGATGGAGTAAGCCATGCGTGCCCGCAGCTTTTTCAGCAACCTGCGCGAGGCCTCCTTCCGGGGCGCCCGTTTCGAGGTGGACGATGTGGAAGCCTCGGGCGGTCGCCGTGTGGTGCTGCACGAGTACCCGTTGCGGGATACGCCCTACAGTGAGGACCTGGGCCGCCGGGCGCGGGAGTTTTCGGTGCGCGGCTATATCATCCAGGGCCGCACATATGATTACGCCACGGCCCGGGCGGACGTGCTCAAGGCCCTGGAAGCCTATGGCCCCGGCGAGCTGGTGCATCCCTGGCATGGCGAGGTCAATGTGGTGGTGGACGACTACCGCCTGCGCGAGAGCATGGAGCGCGGGGGCCTGCTTGAGCTGGATATCCGCTTTCGGGAAGCCGGACAGCTCACGAACCCCACCGCCTCCGCCGATACGGCCAAGGGGGTCGCTTCGGCCGCCTCCAGTGCCCGGCAAGCCCTGAAGAACAGTTTTTTATCCGCCTTCGCGCCCGCCCTGGACGAGATCGACAAAGTTGTCACGGCGCTCAATGACGCGGCAAGCCTTGCCATGGAATACTTGGGCCTGCCCCAAAGCCTTATTGCGGAAGGGCTTGCCTATGTTCAAAGCCTGATCGCCACGCCCGCGGCCTTCTTCGATGCCCTGGTGGGGCTCTTCGGGGGGCTGCTCGGCAACGAAAACGGCACTGAGAGCGGGGAAAAGGCCCTGGCTGCTCCCGTGCCGGATGCGTCCTTCAGCATCGCATCCGGGGAAGGCACCGCGCCGCTGGAAAGTATCCTGGGCGGCAGTGCTTCCATCACCACCGAAGCCGAGCGCGTGATCCGCGATACCGTCGCCCAGGTGGTGGTCATAGAGGCCGCCGCATCCACGGCCCACGCGGAGTACGCCACGGCCGACGACGCTCTGGCGGATCGGGATGCCGTGGTGGAAGGCCTGGACACCATCGAGCCGGCGGCTGATGATGCCGTCTTTCTGGGGCTCGCCGAACTGCGCCGGGCCGTAATGACGGACCTGACCACACGCGGCGCGGAGCTGCCGCGCGTGCGTTCCGTGACCCTGCCGGGCACCGTGCCCGCGCTGGTGGCCGCCTACCGCATCCATGCGGATGCCGGGCGTGCCGATGAGATCGTGTCCCGTAACCGCATCCGCCATCCCGGCCGCGTACCGGGCGGCACCCCGCTGGAGGTCTTGAGTGAGTAGCCGCAAGCCCGACATTATCCTGGAGGTGGACGGCCAGCGTTACGGCGGCTGGAAATCCATAGATATCAGCCGGGGCCTGGAACAGTGCGCCGGGACCTTCCGCCTGTCCGTCACTGACCGCTGGCCGCAGCAAAATGAACCGCGCGGCATCAAGGCCGGGGCCGCCTGCCGTGTGACCATCGACGGCCGGGCCGTCATCACGGGCTATGTGGATGATGTGGAAATCTCCTGGAGCGCCACCTCCCACGAGTATCGCGTCTCCGGACGAGACAAAACGGCGGATCTTGTGGACTGCTGCCCGCCCTCCCTGCAACTCAAGGGCGCGGACCTGCCCGCGCTGGCCCGCCGCTGGGCCAGGCTGTTCGGCATCGAGGTCATGGTGGAAGCGGAATGCAACAAGGCAGTACCCGGTTTCAAGACCGAAGAAGGCGAGACCTGTTTCGAGATGCTGGAACGGCTGGCGCGGGCCAATGCCGTCATGCTCACCAGCGACGGCGACGGCCGTCTGGTCATCACCCGCGCCGGCACACGCAAGGCGGCCGCCGCCTTGCAGATGGGCGGCAATCTGCTGCGCCTTGCCCTGTCCTCCAGCATGAAGGACCGCTTTTCGGAGGTGACGGTCAAAGGCCAGTCCGCCGGTTCAGATACCTGGGACGGCCCCGGCAATGCCCAGGCCAAGGGGACGGCCAACGATCCCAACGTGCTCCGCTACCGCCCCCTGACCATCATCGCGGAACAGGAGGAGTTCGGCAGCGCCACCACCCGCGCCCGCCACGAAATTGCCGTGCGCTATGGCAAGGGGCATCAGGCCCGGGCGCTGGTCAACGGCTGGTATGCGGGAACGGAACTCTGGCAGCCCAATCGTCTGGCCGACATCCTGGACAGCAGCGGGCAGGCCATGGCCACCTGGCTCATCGTCAATGTGAGCTGGCACATGGACGACCGGGGCTGCCTTACGGAACTTTCCCTGTCCCCCAAGGAAGCTTATGAACTGCTGCCCGAGATGCCCAAAGGGGCAAAGGGCAAAAAAGGCAAGGAGGCCTCGTTATGGCTGCAATGATCCCCGGGCGCCTCCTGCGCTCCCTGCAACGGCGCATGGCCACCCTGGTTGGCCGTGCCGTGCTATTGGCCGTCAATTCCGGGACAGGCCTGCAAAGCGTGCAGGTAAGCATCCTGGCCGACGAGGTCATGGACGGAGTGGAACATATGGAGCCGTATGGCTTCACCTCCAACCCCCTGCCGGGCGCGGAAGGTGTGGTCCTCAATGTGGCCGGACAGCGCGGCGCCTGCGTGGGCGTAAACTTCGGCAACCGCGGCGTGCGTGTGGCCGGTCTCAAGAGCGGCGAGGTCTGCATCTATACCGACGAGGGCGACAAAATCACCCTCAAGCGGGACCGGCGTATGGAGATCGAGACCTTGCACCTTGTCATCCGGGCGCAGGAAGACGTGCACGTGGAGACGAAAAGCTACGCTGTCAGGGCCTCGCAGGGCGTCAGCTATGAGACACCGTCCTTTGGCCTGGGCGGTTCGGGCGGCTGCACGGCGGATATTGCCGCCGACATGGCCATCACCGGCAATACCACGCAACAGGGTAGTATCACCGCCAGCGGCGATGTGACGGCCGAAGGCATCTCCACCGCCCACCACACCCATCCCGGCGATTCCGGCGGTACTACGGGGGGGCCGCAATGAGGCGCGTCAATGACCTGGCTTTGCTGCCTCCCGCGCCCCTGGACGTGGCCGGGCCGGATTGCGGCATGGAGGCCGGGGATCTGGTGGCCGAAAACACGTTGCGCACGGCCGTCATCCTCTCCCTGTTCTTGGACAGGAGGGCGAATGATGACGACATCCTGCCCAATGGCAGCGACGACAGGCGCGGCTGGTGGGCCGATACCGTGGCACCCATGACCGACTACGGCATCGGCGGGGGCAGCGCCTCCGGGGACCATATCGGTTCCCGTCTCTGGCTGTTGTCCCGCGAAAAGCAGCTTGCCGGCGTGCTGGAGAGGGCGCGGCACTATGCTGAAGAAGCCCTCACCTGGCTCGTGGAAGACGGCGTGGCCACAGCGGTCCAGGTTACGGCCACAAATCCCAGGCAGGGCTGGCTTGTGCTTGAGGTGACGGTCACTCTGTCCGATACCAGCGAATATCGCGAGACCTTCCTCCTGTCTCTCTGAAGTATGGCTCGGCAGCCTATCCATAAGCCAGCTGCCGGGCTTTTTTTGTGAGAATCCTCACCAGATTTTTACAGACGCTCCGGGCATGATGTGTCCATGCCATTTGAACGTCCCTCCCTTCAGGAGCTCATTGCCCGCATCCAGGCCGATATGGACAGCCGTCTTGACGGCCAGCCTTGGCTGCGCCGTCGCCTGCTGGCCATCCTGGCCCGCATGGAGGGCGGCGTGGCCCACGGCCTGTACGGCTATCTGGACTGGCTGGCCCGGCAGATCATGCCGGATACGGCCGAGACCGAACATCTGGAACGCTGGGCCTCCATCTGGGGCATCACACGCCGGGCCGCCACACAGGCAGCCGGGTATGCCGCTTTCAGCGGCGAGGATGGTGCCGCCATTCCCACCGGTACGGAAGTACAAAGCCCGTCCGGGCAGATCTACGTGACCCTGGCCGATGCTTGGATCGAAGACGGTACGGCCCGTGCGGCCATCGAGGCTGTGGAGGCCGGGCCGGACGGCAATGCATCCGACGCAACGCCCTTGCAGCTGACCATACCGGTGGCAGGCGTCCAGGCCCGGGCCGCAGCTTCCGGCAACATCACCGGCGGCGCGGCAGCGGAAACGGATGCCTCCCTGCGCACGCGCCTGCTGTCGCGCATCCGCACCCTGCCGTCGGGCGGGGCCGCGCGCGATTACGTTACCTGGACACTGGAGGTGGCGGGCGTGACCCGCGCCTGGTGCTACCCGGGCGAGATGGGCCGTGGCTCCGTGACCGTACGCTTCATGATGGATGATGCCTATGAAAACGGCATCCCCCAGCCGGAAGATGTGCAGCGCGTTGCGAATCATCTGGACGGTCTACGGCCGGTCACGGCGGATGTCTATGTGGTGGCCCCCGTGCCGGAGCCCGTCAACCTTGATTTGCGCATCAGCCCGGACAATCCCCGGCTGCGCGTGGTGGTGGCCGAGGCCGTCTGGGCCGTCCTGCGTCGCGATGCCGTTCCCGGCGGCACGGTCGTCATCTCCCGCCTTAACGAGGCCATTTCCGGCGCCGAGGGCGAGGAAGACCACGTTCTCTTGTCTCCCACCCAGAATATCCAGATCCCCACCGGCAAGATTGCCGTGCCGGGCAGCATCACCTGGGAGGAGGCATAGTGTCCTACCGCGAGCAGTTCTTTGCCCTGCAGCCGCCGGGTCAGGCCCTGCCCACAGACCCGGACAGCGTCTGGGGCCGCCTGCTGGACGGTCTGGCGCGGGAATACGGCCGCACGGAGAGCCGGAGCAGCGCCCTGGTACGGGAATCCGATCCACGGCAGTCCGCGGAGCTGTTACCCGACTGGGAGCGCGTCTGCGGCCTGCCCGGAGACTGCGCCATCGCCTGGGACAGTACCTTGCAGGCCCGCCGTGCGGCCGTGGTAGCCCAGCTGACCGGCGCCGGGGGCCAGCGTATCGCCTATTTTCAGCAGCTGGCGGCCCTGCTGGGCCTTTCCATTCGCGTCACGGAATACCGCCCCTTCCTGACCGGACTTTCCCGCTGTGGCCAGCGCCTCAACGGCGACCACGACGTGCGCTTCGTCTGGTCCGTGGTGGTCAGGGGGCAGCGTGTGCTGCGCTTTCGCTGCGGGGCCAGTGTGCCGGGGGAACGCCTGCTGGACTTTGCCCGCCGGGAAGATCTGGAATGCCTGCTGCGCCTCTACGCCCCGGCCCATACGGTACTCATCATCGGATACGAGGAATAAGCATGAAATACGCGCCCCCCATCGGGCAGGAAGCCCAGGGCGAAGAAGCCCACTATGTCGACGGCAACCCGGAACTCGGCATCCTTGGCTCGCCCGTACCCGCGGCCGCCATTGAACAGGGCCAGCGGGAGCTTTTGCACGTCATCAAACAGGCAGGCCTTACGCCCAGCAGCGAAGACCTGACCCAGCTCTTCCGGGCCATCGGCAAGCTGATCAGCGACAAAGTCCCTATCGCCAGCAAGGAGACCGCCGGTATCGTCAAACCCGGGGCCGGGTTGCAGATAGGGGAAGACGGCACCCTGGACGTACTGGTCTCCGCCGTATTGCCCGGCACGGTGGTGGCTTTTGCCGGTTCCTTCGGTGGTGAGGGAAACCGCCATCCCATACCGCTGGGCAGCTCGGAACCGGATACGTCCTGGGTCTTGTGCGACGGCGGTAGCGACGGCAAGGGCGGCACCGTGCCCAACCTGCTGGGCCGTATGATTCTGGGCGCGTCCGATGCCCACCCGGCCGGCTCCACTGGCGGCTCGGAGACGCATTCACACAGTCTGTCCGGCACTGTCGGGGAAACGACTTTGAGTGTGGCTCAGATGGCGAACCATGCCCATACGTGCCCGTTCGTTGCATCGACAGATCAGGATGGCGGAAGCTTCACAAATGGGCTGCACAATCCTAGTGAGCCCCCGTTGATCACAAATAGCACAGGTGCTAGCCAGCCGCATACACATACGTTATTGGGAGCATCCGGCGCTGCCGACAGTCTGCCGCCCTATTACGCCCTGGCCCTGATCATGCGCATCGCATGATGTACGCAAGCGTGTAGTACGGGGGCAGGAAGGACGCTTCTCCGGACGCTCCTGAAAGCGTATGCGTGTGGGATAGACTGCCGCCGGTACCTGCACTGTCACTATTATTAAGGTAGCGAGTGACAGGGGGCATCTCTCCCGCATGTCCCTGAGAATCATCCCATGAGGCCGGGATCTTATGACCATGAATCGGCATTTGTGCCACGCTCAAGGTCGTGCTGCCGACAGTGCCGGACAGTCTGCTGGATAATTGAAAAGTCCAACAATGGAGAATCGTTATGTGGTTTGAATTGATGCCGCACGGAATGCGGGAAATAACGGACGATGAAATTGTGGCCAAGGCAGAGCAAATCAAGGCGCATCGCGCTTTACAAGGCGGAGCCGGTCACGAGACGACGCCTCCGACACTCTACCCCTGGCAAATGCCTTCTCATTCTCACACCATAAACCGCTGTGGAGGTTGCTACCATGCCCACTGTTACTGTTGTCCCCTCCGATAGCCTGATCATCGTCGATGGCGCGGCCCTCGTTTTCCCGTTTGACGCCCCGACAAATCTGCATGCCCTGCAATGGCGTGGGGGCACTGGCCATACCGAGTGGACGGATGGCCCCAACCAGCCACTGACTGCTGAGGATTATGACGAGCAGGTCGCGCCGTTCGTGAAGCTCTGGCAGGCGGAAAAAGCACGCCTGGAGAAGAAAGCCGCCGAGGAGGCTGCCGCCCGTGCGCTCCCCGATGCCAAGTCCGCCAAGCAAAGCGAGATCCAGAACGGCTACGACGCCGCTCTGGCGGCCTCCCTGACCATGCCCGCCGCTTCTCCTACGGCGCAGGACGTGAGCATCGGCGCGGCCCTGTTGGCTGTAGATGATGCGGAGGGGCTGGCGTATGTGCAGGCTCTGCACGCCGCCCGCCGTGACGAGCTGCTGGCCGCCGTGGAGGCCGCCGAGACCGTGGAGGCCGTGCAGGCCGTGGTCGTGGACTATGACGTATAGACGAGCGGGCCAGACCATCACCGCTCCGGACGCGGGCGGGCATGGCCTGGATATGAGCAACGGGCAGGACTGGCTGGTGGAGGATTGCCTCATCGACCTGTCGGCCTGCCCGCTGGATCAGCTGGATGAGGCTGTGGGCGTGGTATGGGGCAGCAGTGCCGTTTTTCGACGCTGTGTCATCCGGGGCGCGGGCAAGTTGGTGCTGTGCGGCTCCGGGGATACGGATAAATTGAACGTTGAACGCGGCAAGACCGTCATTTTCGAGGGCTGCGTTCTCGAGGACTTCGGGCGGCGGGGACCGGAAGTGCAGTCCGGCATGCGGGTCATGCTGCGTGGCTGCCTGATCCGCAACTGGTGCGCTCCGGACCGCTTTGATGTGCGGTCCTTTGGATCTTGGGCGCATCACGGCGGCAGCATCGAGGCCGTGGACTGCGTTTTTGACCAGCCCCGTGCTTGGCGCGGCTGGCATATCATGGTGCGGGACTGGCTGGCCCACATCGGCCAAAGCTGGAACGACGAAGGCCCGCGCGGCCTGTTGCGTCCGGCCAACTGGCTGCCTGGTGTCTGCCGGGGGCTGGTGGCCACAGCGGGCGGACAGGTCCGGGCCGAGAACTGCCATGCCACACGCTGGTGGATACGTCTTGAAGGGCACCGTGGCCCGCGCATGAGCCGCAACCAAGCGCAGGCGCTCATGGCCAGGCTGGAGGGTATGCTATAGGCCTCCCACAAGGAGGCCATATGGCAAAAACACACAAACGGACGACCATGACGGCCCGTCAACTGGCGGAGGACTATCTGGCACACCAGATCACGCGGGACGTGACCCGCACCAGTACCCGGCATCACCTCAACCAGCTGCTGGCCCTGTACGGCGGCTGGCAGGCCCGCCGGGTGGGCGCGGCCCAGATGCAGGCTTTTTTGGCCGCCCAGAAGGAGCGTGGCGTCATGGCCACCACATCTCACCACCGCGTACGCCTGTGGCGTACCGTCCTTTCCTGGGCCGTGGAGACGGGCCGCCTGCCCGCGTCGCCTCTGGCCGGTTTCCGGATGCGCCGCCCCAGGGCACGGCGCATTGATCCGCCCACGCGGGCCGAGGCTGCGCGCATGTATAAAATGGCCGCGCCGCATATCCGGCGTGTGATCGTCTTGGGCATGGCCGCCGGGCCGCGCATAGGCCCCAGTGAGCTTTTCCGGCTCACCTGGGGGGACGTGGAACTGAATGCGGGCTACATGAGGATGCCCAACGCTGCCAAGGGCTCGCGGGATGACAGTAGGATCGTCCCCATCCGGGACGACATCCTGCCCCTGTTGCGGGCGTGGAGAGAGGAAGACGAGAAACAGGGCTGTCCGTGGGTCATCCACTGGCAGGGACGCCCTGTGCGCTGCATAGGCCATGCCTGGCATCAGGCCCGAAAAGCGGCGGGCATCACGCGGCGCATAACGCCCTACAGCCTGCGCCATGCCATGCCCACGGAAGCCCTTGAGCATGGCGCGGACGTGCAAGCGGTGGCGGAGGTCATGGGCCATGCTGACCCGACCATGCTGCTGCGCGTCTATCAGCACACGCGCTACAGGCTGAAGAAAAAAGCGGTCAACGCCGCACCCGGCCTGCGGCTGGACAAGATTTGACAGTGGCGGGGGCGTTGCAGCGCCCCCACCGACGGGCCTGACAAGCCCGCCACGGCCCCACGGATAGAAAAAACGACCCTCTATCCGCAGAGTATCCGCCTTGTCGGAAGTCTCGGCGAGAGACGTCATCAGTATAGGCGGTTATATCATGGGGCGCAACATGATTGCATACCATGAAACAGGAGCAACTTACCGAGATCCGTTGCCGCCATTGCGGCAAACTGCTGGCCAGAGGCCGGGCAGACGATGCCCATATCGAGTTCAAATGCTCGCGCTGCGGGGCGTATACCATCCTGCGGGCCACGCGCCCCGACCATGCAGGCCGTGGAGCCTCTCCTATGGAGGCACTATGGCCACAAAACGCAGACCATACCATCCGCCGGTCCTGAGCGACTGGCTGCCACCCCTGGCCGGGCCGCCCGGCTACATCATGGGAGCAACAGGGGTGCAAGGGTTCGGCACGGCCGATTATTTTGTAGCCCAAATCCCCTGTGCTACAGCCCGTGAAATTATCCGGCGCGAACACTACAGCCATAGCGTTGTCAACAATAGTTACGTAAACTTGGGAGTTTTTCTCGAAGGGGTCATCGTTGGCGTCCTGCAATGGGGCTATGCCCTCAATCCGGCCAGAGCTGGCAAAGTGGTGGCAAACACTACACAAGGACAATACCTGGAACTCAACCGTATGTGGCTGTCGGACGATGCCCCGCGTAACAGTGAGAGCCGGGCGATCAGCTACAGCTTGAAATACATCCGCCGCGCCTGCCCGTCCGTGGCCTGGGTACAGTCCTATGCGGACGAACGCTGCCAGGGCCTGGGCGTGGTCTATCAGGCGTGTTCATTTTTGTATCTTGGATGCCATGAGAGTCCGTTTTACGCGTTGGACGGCGAGGTCTATCACAATATACTGGCCACAGCCAAAAGGCAGGGCAACAAACGTGGAGCATACCTGCGGGCCAATTTGGACAGGGCACGAAAGATCATGCTGCGCCAATATCGTTACATCCGCTTCTTGAAAACGGATTGGCTCCGGCGCCTTCGCCTGCCGATTCTTCCGTATCCCAAACGGCAGATGCCTGATGGGCTGTAAAGATAATCAGATAAAACTATCTGAGGGCCATGAGCCCCGTTATTGAGGGCCGCGAGCTCTAACTGGGGAAATTTTATGGTTCCACGCTTTCAGGCGGACAACGTCACTCTATACCAAGGTGACGCGCTGGCTATCCTGACAACGCTGAAGAGCGGCTCCGTGGACGCTGTCCTGACCGATCCTCCGTACTCCAGCGGCGGTGTCTCCCTGAGTACACGACAGGCCGACCCGGCACAAAAATACCAATTGAGCGGGGTAAAACGTCGGTACCCTCCGATGCTTGGCGATGCCAAAGACCAGCATAGCTGGGCCATGTGGTGTACGTTGTGGCTTGGAGAATGTTGGCGCATTGCCCGCGATGGTGCGCCGCTCATGGTCTTTACGGACTGGAGACAGCTTCCGGCCTTAAGCGACGCCGTACAAGCCGCAGGGTGGAAATGGCTGGGCATCGTGCCTTGGGACAAGCGAAGCGCTCGCCCGCAAATGGGCCGTTTCCGGCAACAGTGCGAATATGTCCTATTTGCCTCCAAGGGACGCATCATCGAGCATGCTCGCTCATGTCTTCCGGGCGTGTACTCTTATCCGGTAGTTGCTGCACGAAAGGTTCACCTGACCAGCAAACCCGTGCCCCTGATCGAAAAGCTGCTTGCCGTGGCCGCTGCACAGGCTACTGTCCTAGATCCGTTCATGGGCGGCGGAAGCGTAGGGGAGGCCTGTATCAGGACTGGCCGGGGTTATATCGGCATGGAACTGTCGCCGGAATATTACGAGATCAGCCGCAGCAGGCTGACCGCCGTGCTCGCTGAGCGCACATAGAAAAAGGCGGGGTCCAACGACCTCGCCTTTTGCAATTATGTTGCATCCTATGAAATACTATGTTGCGCATGTTATTACGCTTCCCCAAGGGGATTTTTGACGGCGCGCATCAGGATCGGGACGACCGTCGGGGCCGTACTGGCTGAGGATGAGCATGAGCTTGAGGCGGGCCTTGGCGGCGCTCAGCTCTCCGGCCATGATGACGCCCATCTTGTGCTGTTGCAGCATGCCGCCCTCGTAGCCGTATTCGTCCAGCACGCGGCCGCCCGTGCGGGTGGCGTTGACCACGACGATCCCTTTTTCCAGAGCGCGCGCGATACCGGGGATCACATAGGGGGGCACGTTGCCGCGGCCGAAGCTTTCCACCACGATACCGTCCACACCGCGCGAGACGGCAAAGTCCAGATAGGCGGCATCGGAACCGGTGACCAGCTTGATGAGGTCGACCTTTTTGCACAGGCTGTGGGGCAAAAAGGTCTGGCGGCCCAGCTGGGCCCTGCGGAAGATAACCCTGTCGCCGTCCACCACCCCCAGGGGGCCCCACCAGGGGGACTGGAAGGTGGCCACGTTGGCGGCGTGGGTCTTGGTGACTTCGGGGGCTGAGTTGATCTGCTCGTTCATGAC
>OGGJ01000514.1_pt1 | contig 39775 bp, 40 predicted proteins | sample 1571071 | NCBI WGS metagenome assembly OGGJ01 (sample SAMEA2581954, study PRJEB24529) | metagenome | biome: Human gut stool | place: China | collected 2011
CAGCACTTACTGCATAAAGGTTCGCCGGGTGTTCAACTTATTATTGCAATTCGGGATAATTAAATAACACACATATAAAACAAAAGGATTTATCTGAACTTCCCGGGGGATTTATGAATCGTAACTATACACAGGCAGCAAGGCAGGACGCAGGCGGGAGACTTTTACCGTCTCTTATTTTTGCTCTGGGGGATTATGCAGCTTTGGTGGTGACCGGTATGTTATCGGTTTTCCTTCGGAACTGCATCATGACATACAGTGTTTTCCATGTCTCTCTGCTCTACCTTTTCCTCTGGCTGCCCATGGTTTTCATGTTCTTTATTTTCTATAGCGGACTTTACGGAAGGCGCATGCTGATCTACCGCATGGTGGAGCGCCTTTTCTTTGCGTGTCTGGAAGGTACAGTACTGGCCATTATCCTCATGTTTTTCGCCCACGTAGCCAGCGAGGTGAGCCGTCTTTTTGTACTTTTCTACTTCATCTTTGCTTTTGCATTTATGGCCCTGATCCGAGTGATTCTTAATAAAGCCATGAAAAAGGTGAAGGCCTTCCAGATTCCCGTACTCATCGTAGGCGCCGGGCAGACGGCGGAGCTGGTGGTGCGGCAGATTCTTCATGACTCCGGCATGCGGTACCAGGTGGTGGGGTTCCTGGAGGACCGGCATCCCGTGGATACCATGCTCTATGGCTTCCCCGTGCTGGGGGCTTTGGAAATATGGAAGAAGTGATACAGGAAACCGGCGTCCACACCGTACTGATTGCAGCGCCCGGCCTTCCCCAGGACGACCTGTCCAGCCTGATTTACCGCGCCCAGTCCTTGGTGAAGCAGGTAGACGTCATTCCGAACCTGGTGGCCGTCCCCATGTCCAATGTCACTGCTGAATCCTTCTTCGATGCGAAAATCATGGTTCTTCACATCCGAAACAATCTGGCCAGCCCCTGGAACCAGATGCTGAAGCGTCTCTTCGATATCGTCGCCACCATCTGTGGCGGCCTTCTCATTTCACCTATCCTCCTTGCCATCGCCTTCTGGGTCTATCACGACTCCCCGGGGCCCGTCATCTTCAAGCATAGACGGGTAGGAAGAAACGGAAAAGAATTCAACTGCTATAAATTCCGCTCCATGTGCGTGAACTCGAAGGAAGTGCTGGAACACCTCCTGGCCACCGACCCGGAAGCCAAGGCGGAGTGGGATAAGGAGTTCAAGCTGAAGAATGATCTCCGCATTACAAAGAGCGGCGCCTTCCTCAGAAAAACCAGCCTCGACGAACTGCACCAGCTCTGGAACGTGCTGAAAGGGGAAATGAGCCTCGTGGGACCCCGACCTATCGTACAGGCAGAAGTGCCAAGATATGGGAAATATATCAAAGAATACTACTCCGTCCTTCCCGGCATCACCGGTATGTGGCAGACCAGCGGCCGCAGCGATATCGACTATCCGGAAAGAGTCCATATGGACAGCTGGTATGTCCACAACTGGTCCGTATGGCTGGATATGGTGCTGCTCTGGAGAACCGTGGCGGTGGTATTGAGCCATAAAGGGGCGTACTAGAATGCTGTAAGATATGAACTAAGCATCAGATAATCAGAATAACAAATCTTATAGTTAATCATACAGAGGAGTAATATAATGAAAGTTATTATTTTAGCAGGAGGAAGCGGTACTCGACTGTTTCCGCTTTCCCGTTCTTGCTTTCCAAAGCAGTTTCTTCATATTGCAGGACGTAAATCTTTGCTGCAGCAGACAGTGGAAAGATTTAAAGGCGTAGTATCTTATGATGATTTCATCATCGTGACGAATGATAAGTATAAATTTCATGTGGAATCCGAAATGCAGGCCATAGGAGCAGCCAATGCGCATATCATTTGCGAGCCTGTTGGACGGAATACTGCTCCTGCTATTGCTTTAGCAATGAGCTACAGTAGAGATAAATTAAATTCTTCTGATGATGAGACCTTTTTTGTGACACCGTCTGACCATTTGATTCATCCCGATGATAAATTTAAGATTTTAGTAAAAAAGGCTATTCAAATGGCATCCAAGGGAAGAATTGTCACTTTAGGCATCGAACCTACGCGTCCAGAGACAGGATATGGTTATATCCATGCCGGTGTTTCCGATGGCGATGGATATATTGTAGAAAGTTTCAAAGAAAAGCCTGATTATAATACAGCAGAGAAGTATTTGCAGGCAGGAGGCTATTTCTGGAACGGAGGAATGTTTGTCTTTTCCATGATCTGCATGACAAGGGAAATGGAGAAATACGCGCCTGATATTGTTCGATTGGCTGATGAAAGTTTTGAAAAAACAGAATCTTCTTTTGTGGATATGCCGGATATTTCCATAGATTATGCAGTTGCTGAGAAATCAGACAAAATATATGTACTTCCTATGAGATCTATATATTGGAATGATATTGGAAGCTTTGACTCTATTTCAGATGTCCTTTCTAGTAGCAATGGTGATGCCCTGGTTGGAGATATTTTGTCTGAAGATTGCAAGAACACCATGATTTTAGGTGGGAATAGGCTGATATGTGGAATCGGGCTCCAAGATCTGATGGTAGTTGATACACCGGATGTTCTGCTTGTTGCAAAAAAAGGTGAATCACAGAAAGTTAGACATCTTGTGGAAAAACTCAAGTCTCAGGGACGGAAGGAAATTTCCGAAAATGTGACAATGTATCGTCCATGGGGAAGTTATACGATTTTGGCTGAAGGTCCCGGGTACAAGGTTAAACGCATTGAAATAAAACCGGGTGGAAAGCTTAGTCTTCAGCTGCATTATCACAGAAGTGAACATTGGACAGTAATTAGCGGAACCGGCAAATGCACGCTTGGTGACAAGACCGTCATTTTCCGGGAAAATGAAAGCACCTATATTCCGATTGGGGTTAAGCACCGATTAGAAAATCCAGGTAAAATTCCGTTGGCTATTATAGAGGTGCAAAATGGTAAATACTTGGGAGAGGATGATATTGTTCGTTTCGATGATATATATGGGAGAACGAAAAAATAATGAAGATAGCCATAGTTTGTGACTGGCTTGTAACTTATGCCGGAGCTGAAAAAGTACTTGAACAAATGCTGAATGTCTTTCCGGAGGCGGATTTATTTGCAGTAGTGGATTTCCTTCCGGAAGGTCAGAGAGATTTTATAAAAAATAAGAAAGTAACGACCACATTCATTCAGAATTTGCCTAGAGCAAGGAAAAAGTATAGGAACTATCTGCCCTTTATGCCAATTGCTATTGAGCAGCTTGACTTATCCGGATACGACGTAGTTATTTCCAGCTCCCATTGCGTGGCTAAGGGCGTACTGACAGGACCGGACCAGATCCATATTTCATATGTGCATTCTCCTGTTCGGTATGCATGGGATTTACAGCATCAATACTTACGGGAAGCCGGACTGACTCATGGACTGAAGAGCAAGATCGCCAGACTTATTATGCATTACATGCGGATTTGGGATACTAGGACCAGCAATGGCGTTGATTACTTCATTGCCAATTCGCACTTTATCGCAAGACGTATATGGAAGTGCTATCGCAGAGAAGCAGAAGTCATATATCCACCTGTCGATGTAGATAAATTTACTTTCTGCGATAAAAAAGAAGATTTTTACTTAACTGCATCAAGAATGGTACCTTATAAAAAAATGGATCTCATTGTTGAGGCCTTCTCAAAAATGCCTGATAAACAATTAATTGTTATTGGGCAGGGGCCGGACTTTAATAAGATAAAGAAGCTGGCTGGCCCAAACGTGAAGCTTATGGGGTATCAGCCTGATTCTGTCCTTCAGGATTATATGCAGCGTGCTAAAGCCTTCATTTTTGCTGCAGAAGAAGATTTTGGAATTACTCCAGTCGAAGCACAGGCCTGCGGTACACCGGTTATTGCCTATGGCAAAGGTGGTTCTCTTGAAACTGTAAGGGGCTATGGAGAAATGGAAAAACCGACAGGCATTTTCTTCTCTAACCAAAAAGTACAGGACCTTGTGGATGCCGTTTCTTCTTTTGAAGAGATTTCACAGGATATTACTGCAAAAGACTGCAGAGAGAATGCTGAAAAATTTGCAATCTCCGTATTCAGAAAAAGATTCTCAGACTTCGTAAATGATGTAGTACTAATAGAAAAAAAGAATAATGGATGATTATGATGAAGACATTCTTGATAGTAAAGATTGCTGCTATTGGTGATGTGATTATGGCATTACCTATGGCTGTGGAAATAAAAAGAAGGTATCCGGATAGCCATATTACATGGATTTGTGGCAAGTCTGTCAAATCAATCGTAGAAATGGCACCGGTTGACGAAGTCATTACTTTAAATGAGAAAAAACTTCTTACCGGCTCCAAAACAGAAAAGATTATCGAAGTTATCAAGGCATGGAAGAAGATAGGGTTCAGGCACTTTGATCAGATTGCAATAGGACATGCAGATCCCAGATACCAAATTCTTACCAAACTTACTTTGGCAATCAAGATTACTTCTTTTAATCATACTATTGGCAAGACTTGGCCTATCCCATCTCGTCATCATACAGATGAATATGTTCGGCTTGTTAACGAAGATATGAATAAAAAAAGGCCTATTCCAGCTTTTCAATATTCACCGTTAAAAGATAATCTTATTGATACAGCTTTAGCGGGTAGTCATAAAATTATAACATTGACCCCAGGAGGAGCTAAGAATTTATTGGCAGATGACTTTTGCCGACGATGGCCAATCAATAATTATGTCGAACTCGCCATAAAGTTAATAAATAAAGGTTATATTGTTGTTATTTCTGGTGCTAAAAGTGACGAATGGATTCTTCCTTATTTTAGTGGACTTAATATTGTCAATATGGTTGGCAAAACTGATTTGAATCAGCTTCTCTATTTATTTTCCAAATCTGATTTTGTTGTAACACATGACTCTGGCCCTATGCATCTTGCCGGAATGACAAAGTGTCATTTAATTGCTATTTTTGGCCCTACAAATCCTTATGAGAAAATTCCTCGCAGAAAAAATGTCTACTTCTTTTGGAATCACAAGCAGTACTCATGCTGCCCTTGCTATGATGGAAAATCTTATGCGAAGTGTAGTGATAATATCTGCATGAAGGAAATCAGTGCAGATGATATCTTAACCAAAATATCAAGTATTAATGAAGAGAGTGCGGATAGAAGCTAGGATTATGTTGATTTTCATAATATTGTCGTAGACGTATAGGAGAGCTTATGAAATTTACCCTTATTTTAGCAACGTTAGGAAGATCTGACGAAGTCCGCAGAATGCTTGAAAGCTTAAAAAGGCAGAGCTATCAAGATTTTGAGGTCGTATTAATTGATCAAAATAGTGATAATCGCGTGTTTAAATTATATAAAGAATACTGTGATTCATTTCATATTGATTATATAAGAACTCAGGAAAAGGGTCTTTCCCATGCAAGAAATCTGGGCCTTAAATATGGTAAATTAAATGATATTGTGGGATTTCCGGATGATGATTGTTGGTATACCAGAGATACCCTAAAGAAGGTAAATGATTTTTTCCTTCAAAACGATACTGATATAGTTAGCGGGAATTTAGTAGATTCCAAAGGGATCCCTCTTGTCAGAAATTTTTTAAAAAATGATGCTATTATAAATTTAGATAATGTGTGGAATGCAGGAATTTCGGCGGCTATTTTTTTTAAGAAACGGGTCATAGAAAAAGTTGGGGCTTTTGATGAGATGCTTGGGGTGGGGAGTGGAACGGTTTATGGATCAGGAGAAGAAACTGATTATTTGATTCGTGCACTAAAGAAAAAATTTAAGATGAAATATATCTCAAGCTTACAAATTTTTCATCCTAGAAAAACAGCAACCGGTGATAAGGAAGATTTGAACAGAGCTTTATTGTATGGTGGTGGTATGGGTTATGTTTTAAAAAAGCATCATTACGATAAAAGAAGTCAGTTGCTTTGTATGATAAGGCCGCTTGGAGGTTCTGTATTAGCATTCATGAAACTGGATTTTTACCTTGCTAAGTATAGGATGAATACTTTAAGAGGGAGAATCAGAGGGTTAAGGGCTAAAATTTAAAACTTTGTATTTGAAAGGATAGGGTACAAATGATACCTAAAATAATTCATTTTTGCTGGATGAGTGGGGAACCATATCCTGATTTAATTCAAGAATGTTTGGATTCATGGAAGGAAAAACTTCCTAATTATAGAGTAATAAAATGGGATTGTAGTAATTTTGATTATACAAAATTCCCTTATGCTAATGAAGCAATGAGCAAAAAGAAGTATGCTTTTGTGTCTGATATAGTGCGATTGTATGCTTTATACAATTATGGTGGAATATATTTAGACAGTGATATCAAAGTACTTAAAAATTTCGATGATTTATTAGCGAATCGGGCATTTACCGGTTTTGAAAGTAAAGATTACATTGGAGTTTGGCTTTTGGGTTCAGAACAACATAACCCATTCTTTAAAGAATTATTGCACTGCTATGATGGGAGGCATTTCTTATTGGATAATGGGGAAATGGACTTAACACCTAATCCGGTCATATTGGGGGCGGTTTTTGAAAGGCATGGAATCAAATATAATAATAAATTTCAACAACTTGACAATATTACAGTTTATCCCCAGGATTATTTTTGTCCTTTAAACGGCTCGACTGGTGAACTGAATATTACAGAAAACTCGTATGCGGTTCACTTGTTTAATGGGGCATGGAGAAATGAGAAAGATATCCTGTTAAGTAAAGCTTATCAAAGTGCATACCAGAGCTTGCCTAACTGTTTAGCCAATATTATGAAAGATAAGATTTCTAAATCATATGCTGCTTATAAAGTTGGAGGTATGCGTTTATTTATACAAAAGGCTGGTGGATTTATTGAAAAAAAGATAGGCGGTGACGGGAAATGAATGAATTGGTCTCGATAGTCATACCGGTTTATAATACTGCTGATGATTTGCATCAATGTTTGTTGTCTATAACTAATCAAACTTACAAGAATATTGAAATTATTGTTATCAATGATGGGAGTACCGACAATTCTCTTGAAATTCTAGAGGATTATAGAAAAAAAGATAAGAGAATAGTATTGTTTAATAATACGAATCATGGGGCCAGTTATAGTAGAAACTATGGAATTGATCACGCAAATGGTAAGTTTATATTATTTATTGATAGCGATGACTATATTAGTTTAGACTATGTGAAAAAGTTGGTAACGGCTATAAAGACAAACGATGTAAATCTGGCAATTTGTCGATATAAGACTTTTTTTAAAAAGCAAAACCAGAAAACAGGTAAGGTTTTAGGTCCAGATTATACGCATTCGTTAAATAATGATTTTTTTTATTTATGCTCACTTGGTGGACTACCATATGGCCCTTGGGGGAAAATTTATAAGCTTAACATTATAAAGGAGCATAACATTAGGTTCTTAACTGAAATTTCTAATGGGGAGGATCAAATATTCAATCTTTCTTATTTTAGATATGTAAAAAATTATTGCTTTGTGAATGAAGAAATGTACTTCTATCAACTGAGAAATAATAGCCTTAGCAAAAAGCATTCGAAAAAATCCCTTGAGGATTTATATGTAGCAAGAAATAAGTTGATTGAATATTTAGAAGAGGAAAACGTCCCTTATTATCAACAAATCATAGCTGCTCATTGTATGACTGATTTAATAGACTACGTTTCTGTAGACGGAGATGGGTATGATGGTTATAAGAAAAGAATATTAAAAGTAAAAACATATCTCGAAGAAGGGATGACACAGAAATCCTTGAAGGCGAGGGTTTTTAGATTTCTTATCCATCAGGAGATTATATTTCCGTTTTATTTAATTTATAGGTATAACGTAAATTGTAGAATGAAATTGAACACTAAAACTAAATAAAAAGATCCATAGGATTGCATCAATGGTAAAATTAAGTTACGACACAAAATTAACCGGAGGCAATCACTATGGACTACCTAAATAATACCATTAATACCCTACCTCGCGAAAGAGGACAACACTTAAGATTTGAAGATCGATGCGAAATCAAAGCGCTCCATAAGCAAGGTTACTCTTATCGCCAGATTGCAAAAGCACTTAATTGCTCACCTAGTACTGTGGGCTACGAATTAAAACGTGGCACTGCAACTAAGACGACACATCGAGGCAGACCAACAGAGTATGTACCTAGTCGAGGTCAAGCCGTTTACTATGAAAACAGAAAACGTTCTGGTCGTAAACAGCGCATTACGTCTGAAAGTCCATTTGCTATTTGGGTTGCAGCGCAAGTTAAAAAAGCTAACTGGTCATTAGACGTATGTGCTGGCTATGCTAAGAAGCATAATCTGTTTACTGAAGAGGAACTTGTATGTGCTAAAACGCTGTATAACGCCCTTAATCAATCACGCCTACCATTATCCCTATTCGATGTACCAGAACTGCTTAGTCGTAAAAAGTCAAAGCCTAAACAAGCAAAGAACGTACGCATCTTTGGCCGAAGTATTGATGAACGACCAGATATCGTTAAGCTACATCTTGAGATTGGTCATTGGGAAATAGATACTATCGTTGGTAAGCGTAAAGGTAAAGAGGCTGTGGTACTAACTTTAGTAGAGAAAGTAACGCATAAATTCATTGCTATTAAGATTCGACGTAAAGATGTAGCATCTGTAAAAGCTGCTTTACGTAGTCTCAAAATATATTATGGATCACAATTTGCTACTGTATTTAAAACAATTACAGCAGACAACGGAACTGAGTTTGCGGAATTATCTCAGTTAGAACGATATGGTATAATGGTATATTTTGCTCATCCATATAGCTCTTATGAGAGAGCTATATGGATGAGCGTCACAATCGCATTTTCAGAAAGTACGTACCTAAAGGAAAGTCTATCGAAAACTACTCTGCTGAGCAGATTCTCTGGTTTGCAGAGGATATGAATTCATTACCTAGAAAGTCCCTTGGGTATGATACGCCTGATGATTTATTTGAAGCTTATTTAGATACCGTCTATGCAGCTTAAATTATTTGGTTAAAGGTGTTCAATTTGAACTTGCAATTTTAGAAATGATTGCTTCTACTGAGACATTAAAAAATGGCAAGGAAAAAGGACCTGTCCTCAGACAGATCCTCATTTGGCGGAGAGAGGGGGATTCGAACCCCCGTGACGGTATTCGCCGTCAACATGATTTCCAATCATGCACCTTAAACCGCTCGGACACCTCTCCATGCTGCTTTTCCCTGACCTTTCGGCCAGCCTGTATGAGCCGTGGTTTTCGGCTTTTTGGGCTCGTCAGTAACAACTGACTTAATCATTATACACATCAAAGCAGCATGTGTCAACGGAAAATTTACATTTTTTCAAAAATTTCCTGAAGTCTTTCGTTTTCGTTTGTTTCACCAAGGGCAAGGACGAGGAGAAGGCGGGCTTTCCAGCCGGAGAGGTCTCCGCCCAGGATGATACCGCTTTCTTTCATGGAGAGGGCGCTTCCTTCGTAGCTGTATTCCTGCATGACGCTTCCAGAGGGGACGCGGGTGGTGAGGACTACGGGGATGCCCTGCTTGCGGAGGGCAAGGATTTCTTTTCTGCAGAGGGGCGGTACGTTGCCGCAGCCCAGGCCGTCTATGACGACACCTTTGACGCCTGCTTTTCCTGCGCATTTGACGATTTCTCCATCCATACCGGACCATGCGGAGATGAGCCAGACGTTTGGTTCGATGGTTTCCGGATGAAGTCTTGCATGGGGCATAGGTCTTCTTCCATAAATGATTTCCTTGCCATAGACAGCACCAAGTGGTCCGTAGTTCAGATCGCGGAAGGTGTCCGGATTGGTCGTATGGGATTTTGTGACGTCTTTGGCTGCGTAAATGCGGTCCTGCAGGCAGACGAGGACGCCCATGCCTTTGGACATGTCGTCAGCAGCAGTGCGGACGGCGGAGAGGATATTTTCCGGGCCGTCAGCAGAGAGTTCGGAAGCTCCTCTCATGGCGCCTGTGACGCAGACTGGTTTTTCTGTTTTCAGGGACATGTCGAGGAAGAATGCGGTTTCTTCCAGGGTATCGGTCCCATGGGTGACGACGAAGCCGTCTGCTTTCCCCTCTTCAGATAGTTTGTCGATCAGATGAGAGAGGTCGAACATTTTCTCTGCGCTCATCCAGCCGCTCGGCACGTTGGAGAATTCGACGACGGAAACGTCTGCCCAGTCAGAAAGTCCGGGAACGGCAGCTGCCAGATCTTCTCCAGATACAGCAGGAACGAGGCCGCCGGTTTCCGGGTCTTTTTTCATGGCAATGGTGCCGCCGGTTGTAATGACGATGATATGTTTTTTCATGATTTCATCCTTTCAATCGTTATCGGTTTTTATTATTGTATCACCGCCATACAGAGTCATCGCATGAGAAAAGGAGCGGATTTCTCCGCTCCCTTCCTCTGGATCGTGTTGCAACCTGTGAGGGTTGATATATGGCTACTGTTTTTTCTTTCCGCCCAGATAGGCCGCCATGACATCCGGGTTGCTAGCCACTTCCTGCGCAGGCCCCTCCATGACGATTTTGCCCGTCTCCATGACGTAAGCGTAATCGGCAATCTGGAGCGCTTTGCGGGCGTTCTGCTCAACCAAAAGAACAGTAGTACCCATTTTGTTAATGTCTTTGATTACATCAAAGATCTGCTGTACGACCAAAGGCGCAAGGCCCATGGAGGGTTCATCAAGAAGCATGACTTCCGGTCTGGCCATCATGGCGCGGCCGATGGCGAGCATCTGCTGTTCGCCGCCGGAGAGTGTGCCTCCGAACTGGTTTTGTCTTTCAAAAAGTCTGGGGAAGCGTTCGAATACCTTAGAGAGGTCTTCGCTGATTCCCGCTTTGTCTTTTCTCTGGAAAGCGCCGAGCTCCAGATTTTCACGGACGGACATGTTCTGGAGGATCTGGCGTCCTTCCGGTACGAGCACGACGCCGCCTCTGACGATTTCGAAGGGCTTCTTGCCGACGATGGATTCGCCTTTGAAGAGGACGTCGCCTGCGACTGGCTTCATGACGCCCATGATCGTTTTCATGGTCGTGGACTTGCCGGCGCCGTTGGCACCGATGAGTGTGACGATTTTTCCTTCCGGTACGGAGAGGTTGACGCCTTTCAGCGCTTTAATGTTCCCGTAGGAAGATTCAATGTTTTTCAGTTCAAGCAGCATCAGTTGTCATCCTCCTTCCCGAGGTATGCTTCAATAACCTGCGGATTGTTCTGCACTTCATCCGGCACGCCTTCAGCGAGTTTCTTGCCGAAGTTGACGACCATGACGCGGTCGCACAGGCTCATGACGAGCTGCATGTCGTGTTCGATCAGGACGATCGTGATGCCGAACTTTTCGCGGATATTTCTGATCAGTTCTGTCAGGGCAGCTGTTTCGCTGTCGTTCATGCCGGCTGCCGGTTCATCGAGGAGGATGAGTTTCGGCTTTGTTGCCATGGCGCGGGCGATTTCCAGCTTTCTCTGCTTGCCGTATGGAAGCTCGGTAGCCAGGCGGTCCGCATCTTTATCCAGGCCGACAAAAGCAAGGAGTTTCATTGCTTCTTCGCGGGCTTCTTTTTCTTCCTTCTGCTGGGAAGCGGTATGGATGATGCTGGCCAGGAGGCCGGATTTCATGCGATCATGGACACCGACCAGGATATTTTCCAGTACGGTCATACCGGTGAAAAGGCGGATGTTCTGGAATGTACGGGCAATGCCCAGGTTGATGATCTGGTAAGGCTTCTTCCCTTCAATGGACTGGCCGTTGAAGATGACGTCGCCTTCGGTGACCTGGTAGACGCCTGTGATCAGGTTGAAAATGGTGGTCTTGCCGGCGCCGTTTGGTCCGATGACGCCATAGATTTCTCCTTCATCGACATGGAAGGACATATTGGAAACGGCTGTCAGGCCGCCGAACTGTTTAACGACATCTTTCATTTCGAGCAGCATTAGTCATCTCCTCCTTCCACTTTGACTGGTTTTGCTTTTCTGGAAAATTTAGAGGAAATCCATTTCATAGCATCATAGGACAGGATGCCGTCCGGGCGGAAGCCCATCAGGACGACGAGCATGATGCCGTAGATCATGTCTCTGTATTCAGAAAGAGCACGGAGGGATTCCGGAACGATGGTAAGGATGGCAGCGCCCAGGACAGAGCCCCAGAGAACGTTGCTGCCGCCGAATACGGTGTAAAGAAGGATGTCGACGACTTTGTGCCAGTCGAAATCGGTCGGTGTGATGAAGAATGTGGCATGTGCATAGAGTGCGCCGGCTACGCCTGCGAAGAATGCACTGAAGAGGAATGCCATCATTTTGTAGTAAACGACATTGATGCCTGTCAGGGATGCTGCGTATTCATCCGCTTTGACAGCTGCCATCGCGCGGCCCACGCGGGAGTGTTCCAGTCTGTACCAGAAGGTGACGATGGCGATGACGATGAGGAGAAGGACGATGCACATCAGGAACTGGCCGCCTGTCTGGGAGTCCATTTCCAGAGCATCGAGAAGGCCCCAGTCGCTGGCATAGTCAGAAAGCGTGGATGCCATGGACGGAATGCCGGAGAAACCAAGCGCGCCGTGCGTGATGGTCAGGTTTAATGCGATAACGCGGACGACTTCGCCAAAGCCCAGTGTCGCGATGGCCAGGTACAAGCCGCGCAGGCGGATGGTCGGAAGGCCGATGATCATGGCTACGAAAGCTGCCATGAGGCCGCCGCAGAAGATGCCAAGAGGCATCGGGAAACCGTAATCAGCCGTCAGGATGGCTGAAGTGTAAGCGCCGAAGCTCATGAGACCTGCATTGCCCAGGGAAAGAATGCCTGTGCAGAGGGTCATGTAAATCGTCAATGCAAGTATAATGTTGATGCAGACGAAAGTGAAGACCTGCAGGAAATACCCGTTCAATAACTCTTCCATTACGGTCTGCCTCCTTTCCCCGCTTTGGAGAATAACCCTTCAGGACGAAGGAACAGAATCAGGATGATCATGCCGAATGCGACAGCGTCCCTGTAGGAGGATGCGCCGTATGCGACGGTGAATACTTCTGCAATGCCCAGAATGAAACCGCCGGCCATTGCGCCTTCTACGTTGCCGAGACCGCCCATGATGAGGACTGCCAGGCCCTTGAGGCCCATAGCCGTGCCCATTGTCGGTTCGATGGCGTTGAAGGAAAGTCCGATCAGCACGCCAGCGGCTGCGCCCAGTGCGGATGCCAGCATGACGGTGAAGGTGATGATGCGGCCTGTGTTGATGCCAAGCAGGCCTGCTGTTTCAGCGTTTTCAGAAGTCGCTCTGACTGCTTTGCCGACTTTTGTACGGTCAAGTAGCAGTGTCAGGAGAACCATCAGGACAACGGCCGTGCCGAGGCTGATGATCTGGATGCCTGAAATCTTGAAGAGGCCCATATCCATCAGGCTGTTGTCGAATGTGGCCGGGAAAGACCGCGTCTGCGGACCCCAGACCATGAGCGCCACGCTTTCAAGGAACGTGGATACGCCGATTGTACTGATTAAAGGCGCAAGATGGGTGACCTTGCGGCGGCGGAGAGGACGGAGAGCAAAGATTTCCAGTCCGTAGCCCAGTACGGCTCCGCCGATCATAGCACCGATAAGTGCAGGAAAAATTCCAAATCCTGCTTCTGTGACAAGAAGCAGTCCGATGTAAGCGCCCATCATGAAGATGCCGCCATGTGCCATGTTGACGATATTGAGTACGCCGAATACCAGCGTATAGCCGATGGCAATGACCGCATAGGCGCTTCCCAGCGTTAACCCGTTGACAAGCTGTTGAAAGAACACGATCTCTATCCCCTTTCTCAAATAGAAGGCAAGCCTTCTTCTCTTAACAGAACGAATGGTACAAAAAAGCCCCTGCTGCAATCTGGCGTCATTGCAACAGGGGCGAAAGGATTCGCGGTACCACCCTACATTATACTCAAGTGTTTTCATCCGTAACGTGGACAGACGCCTTCATCTACTTATTTCGGCAAAGGAGCTCACGGGTGATATTAAATCCTGGAATGCACCGGTTTGCACCATACACCGGCTCTCTGAGGCATGGACCACAATTTACTTTGTCCCATTCATCGCTTTTCATATGCCTGTAACGCCGGCCGCGTCGAAAGCTAATCTGTTCACTTTCGAGAACTCCCGGGTGAGCTCGCATTGTGATGTCTGCACCGGCTTTCACCATCCGCCGGTTCTCTGGAGCATATTATCAGAATGCTTATCCCGATCCTTGCCATTCGTTCTGTCGTTATTGTTGATATTATACCCTTGCCAAATGAAATGTCAATAGATTTCTTTCGAATTCTGAAAAATCATTTCAACAGAGCTGCCTTATCAATAAATCGTATCTTTTCGTACCGCTTTTCCTTTTCTATGATACAATACAATTATCAATCAGGAGGCAATCCGCATTCCGCCGTACTTTTTTTCAAAAAAGGAACCGACGGGCTCTTTCAAAGGGGGAATTTCTATGCTGCAGCAGATCTCCATCTTCACTGCTAACCAGAAAGGCGCGCTGAGCAAGATCACAGCCATTCTGGAAAAGAACAATATCAACATTTACACGATGTTGGCAACCGACAGCGCCGAATTCGGTATCGTACGCCTCATCACGGACGACGCTGAAAAATCAGAGAAAGCGCTGAAGGACGCAGGATACCAGTGCCGCCTCGACTGCATCATTGCCGTCGACATGGCATCGGACAAGCCTGGCACATTGAATCACATCCTCGCCGATCTCAATGATGCCAATGTCATGATCCGCTATCTCTACATTTCCTTTGACCGCCAGACCGGCACGCCGATCGCTGTCTTCAATACGAATGATTCCGAAACGGAGACATTCCTTCGCGGCAAGGGCTACAAACTGCTCGACACGCTGTAAGACATGCATTCAAAAGTCCGGCCGCTTTCGCAGTGCCGGATTTTTTTCAGGGCCCATGGTATATAGAAGCATACCATGTATCATATTTTTGCGTACTTGGAATCCATTTTCACTCTGACTATAATGAAAACAGGAAATGGAAATGAAAGGAGTCATGATGACAAAGGATATCGATGAGAACACGCTCGGCCTTTCGGAAAAGGAAAAAGCATTCCTGAAGGCCGAGGAAGAACGGATGGGCATGAAGCTCAAGGAGCTCGTGAGCCCTCCTGTTTACAATATGTGCTTCGCCTGCGGATCGGCGAATCCGATCGGGCTGCACCTTCATTTCTTTGCCATCCCTGACGGATGCATTTCCTTTTTCACGCCCAGAAGAGAACACCAGAGCTACAATGACCGCATGCACGGCGGGCTCATCATGACGCTGATGGATGAAGTCATGGGCAATTACTTATTTCTGACCGGCGGCGTCCCCGCTTATACCGGCAAGATGGAATCCCGTTTCCGCTCCCCTATCCTCATCGGAGAGACGGTCGAGATCCGCTGCCATGAAGAAAAGCGCAGGGGACAGCTCGTCATTATGACGGCCAAGATCATCAAGGAAGACGGCACGGAAGCTGCCGAGGCTGTATCCCACATGATGCTTGAACCGCCTTCGAAAGGATGATGCATAATGGCAAAGGAAGAAATTATTCAGAAGGTCAAGGAAACAATGGAAGCACCGAGCTGCTTTGCAGGATTAAAAGCAGTCTGCCAGGAATACCTGGAGGCTCAGGGAACTGGCAAGGAAAAGGAAGCTGCTGAAAAGCTCTCCGCTGCTTTGAAGGACTGCGTCCAGTCCATCGACACTGTCATTCCCTTCTTCAAATCCGAAGCTGGCGTGAAGTACTTCGGCAAGGAAACTGCCGCAGCTCTTGCAAAGGCTGCTGATGAAGCCAAGGAAAAGGGCTCGAAGTACTGCATCTGCCCGGCGTGCACTGCCGGCGGATACCTGCTCGACCATATCCATGAACTGTAATCCATTGAAAAATGCATTAAAAAGAGGCTGTGAATCCGGTGATCCGGTTCACAGCCTCTTTTTATGCCCTCGCCGCAAGGGCCTTACCTGCTGTTATCCGAAAGGGTTGCGGCGAATACACTTCCATATCTTTCCGTCTCTTCGTAAGCCCTTTCGCTTGGAGTAAACACTTCCCTTTTCTCTTCCTTCAGACTGTACTTCTTCAGGAAATCCTGCATGCTGACGGGCTTTGAATAATAGAAGCCCTGGAAATAATCACAGCCCATCCTTTTCAGACCGTCAACCATCTCCTTCGTCTCGACGCCTTCCGCCACGACCTTGAATCCCATGCGGTGCATGCTCTGGATCAGGTTTGGCAGGTACGAATCCGGATGCGCGAAGTGGCCGCGTACGAGGGACATGTCGATTTTGATTTCTTCAAAAGGAATGTCCTTCATGCGGGACGCGTTCGAAAATCCCGTACCATAATCATCGAGAGCAAGATCAAATCCCATATTTTTCAGAAGGCCCACCTGCTTGAATCCGGCGGAATTCAAGGCGCCCTGTTCCGTGAGTTCGAGGCGGACTGTCGATACCGGCACGCCGAAGATTTCACGGATGTCATTCAGGCGTTCTGCCAGACAACGGCGCAGACACTGCACTGGCCCACATTGACGTGCACCCACTTCATGCCGCATGCTTCGAGGCCGCCGTCACGGATGAATTCGCATACCTTGGCGAAAACCTGCTCGCCCAGGATGCTGACCGCACCCGTTGCGGAAGCCATATCGATGAACTCGGCAGGTCCCACGATGGACCCGTCCTTGTCCTTCATGCGCACAAGTGCTTCAGCGCCTTCCACACGACCGGAGGACGCTTCCACAAGCGGCTGCAGGAACACTTCCAGAGAATTTCCCGCAAGAGATTCTTCAAGAAGTCCGCGTACATGAAACTGGCGTTTCACGCGTTCCTGGTACCCTTTGTCAATGATGACGTCTTCATGCTTCGGAGAATCGGCTGTTTCAAAAGCGATGCCGATGCACTGCTTCAGCTCATCCACGCTGCTGAAGACAAGCGTATCATCCAGAATGCAGCAGTTGATGTCGAAGTAAGCGATCTTGCCATCCCTTCCCCAGGGCTTTCTGAATCGCTCATGCACCTTGCTGACTTCCGCTTCCAGATCCATGGGCAGCGTCGAAACGATGAAGAAACGGCCGCCTCCCATGTAGAAGAGGTACTGCTTTGAAAACTCCTGCCTGAGATACTTCCCGAAATATCCCAGGAAACCGTCTACGAATGCACCGCCGTAGGCCATGCGGCATTCATCATAATCACGAATGACGAAGCCGAATCCTTCGAAGTCGTTCTTCTCCAGAAGCTGCCTCATGATCATGCGGAAAGCTTCTCTCGTCATAAGTTCCGTCTTATGGTCGAGGAAGAGGTCCGGATTTCTGACCGTCAGGTAAATGACTGCGATGCCCATCGTGAAGCTGAAGGACAGAAACAGTTCCTGCCAGTAATATCCTTCCAGAAGGATACCGGCCATGATGAATGCGCCTGCAGTGAGGATTCCTTCCACCTGTCCCTCATTGTCCTCTGTACGGAAAACAAGCGCCGTAGCAAGGCAGAGCACCAGATAGAAAATAAGGAATCCATAGAAAAGAGGATACAAGCTTCCTTGATGGATACCTGTCTCAGGATCGACACTGATCATCGAGCCGAAGAACTGGGACACAAAGATCACAAGCGCCATCGGCAGAACAGGGACCGCGGCAAGCCTCATCCACTTCGGATTGATGCGGTCGCCTGCATGAAGTGTTTCCATCACATAGCGGAAACCATTATAAGCCGCCAGAAGAACGAAGAGATGGTAACCCACGTTCAAGCCATATATGACCGGAACCGGAGTCGTTTCCCATCCTGCACACGCGGCTGCCGAAAGAATACCTGCAATCATTGCTGCCAGATTGAAGTACATCAGGTTCGTGAAGTACATGGTGTCTTGTGGAAGCTTTCTCTTCCGCATGTAATAAACCAGGAACAAAACCTGGACCGGAATAGCAGCCAGATAGAAGTCCATATCGTAGCTGCCACGAAGGAAATCGATCATAATAAAGTCCCCTTTATATAAATACGAAGAATCATGCGGATCCATCGTCAAGATTTAAAGCGGGATGCCCGTACTTCTAAATATATGCTTGTTTCTATATCCAATTTTACTACTTTCCCCAGTACTTATCCATGATTATTATAATTGTTTGCTTTTATGTGATAAGCTTTACCCATTATATATTTATATAGCGGAAATATTTCGAAATGGAGAATTTACACGCAAAAGGGGCCGTGGCAAAATGATTGCACATTTTGTCACAGCCCCTTTTTTATTACGTATTATATTATTCCCATTCGATGGTGCTCGGCGGCTTGGAGGTGACGTCGTAAACGACGCGGTTGACTCCTGCCACTTCGTTGCAGATTCTTCTGGACATTTCGTCGAGGACTTCCCACGGGAAGCGGAAGTAATCAGCAGTCATGCCATCAGAGCTTGTTACAGCGCGGATGCCTACGGTGTAGTCATAGGTTCTTTCGTCGCCCTGTACGCCTACGGAGCGGATAGCTGCCGGCAGTACAGCGAAGGACTGCCAGATATCATTGTAGAGGCCATGCTGTTTGATGACGTCTCTGACGATGAAATCAGCTCTGCGGAGGATGTCGAGTCTTTCCGGGGTGATTTCGCCGATGATGCGGATAGCAAGACCTGGTCCCGGGAACGGCTGGCGGTTGATGACTTCTTCAGGAAGTCCGAGTTCGCGGCCGAGCTGGCGGACTTCATCCTTGAAGAGTTCGCGCAGCGGTTCGATGAGTTCGAACTTCATGTCCTTCGGAAGGCCGCCTACGTTGTGGTGGGATTTGATGGTCGCAGCGGTGGCTGTGCCGGATTCCACGACGTCAGGATAGAGTGTGCCCTGGACGAGGAATTTCACGTCATCAAGCTTATTGGCTTCTTCCTGGAAGGTATGAATGAATTCAGCGCCGATGGTCTTTCTCTTCTTTTCAGGTTCGGTTACGCCTGCAAGAAGGTCCATGAAATGCTTGGATGCATCGATGTGGACGAGTTTCATGTTGAATTTGTTTGTGAAGGTGTCGACGACCTGTTCAGCTTCGCCAAGACGGAGGAAACCGTGATCGACGAAAACGCAGGTCAGCTGATCGCCGATAGCCTTGTGGACAAGGACAGCGGCAACGGAGGAATCAACGCCGCCGGACAGTGCGCAGATGACGTTGTGATTTCCTACTTTTTCACGGATGCTTTCTACAGCAATATTGATGTAGTTGCCCATGGACCATCCGCCTTCACATTCGCAGATCTTGAAGAGGAAGTTCTTCAGCATGGTGGTGCCTTCCGGAGTATGAACAACTTCCGGATGGAACTGTACGCCGAAGAAGCGTCTTGCTTCATCTGCCATAGCTGCGGTCGGTGTCAGGGCTGTATGACCGGTCAGGCCAAAGCCTGCAGGCATGTCTGTAACGGAGTCGCCGTGGCTCATCCATACGGCTGTCTTTTCAGAAACGCCTTCAAAGAGTGCGGAGCTGCCGTCACGGAAGAATTCAGTATGGCCGTATTCATGCGCTTCTGGCTTTACGACTTCGCCGCCCAGGGTCTTTGCCATGAGCTGCATGCCGTAGCAGATGCCTAAAATCGGCACGCCTGCCTTGAAAACGTCCGGATCAATCTGCGGTGCATTTTCCGCATTGACGCTGGACGGGCCGCCGGAGAAAATAATCCCTTTCAGGTTGGGGACCAGAATCTCACTGGCTGGCTTGTTGTACGGCAGGATTTCGCAGTATACGCCGCATTCGCGCACACGGCGCGCAATGAGCTGGGCATACTGTCCGCCGAAGTCAACAATGATGACTATTTCCTGATGCTTCATCTGTTTCCTCCTATGGGAACCTAATCGGTCAAAAGATACAATTCGTATCGTTTATTATATCACATCCGGGAAGCAGATTCACCGCTTCCCGGATGTTAAAAGAATTATTCGTGTTCAAAAAGAGGGAGTTTTTCAAGGAAAATGATGTCGTCTCTCTTTGCTGCATTTCCTTCTGCAAGGATGGCAGCTTCGCCAATGACATGAGCGCCTGCTTTTTCAGCAAGGGCCTTCATGGCTTTCATGGATCCGCCTGTGCTGATGACATCATCAAGAAGGAGGACGTTTTTGCCGTGGAGCATTTCCACATCCGTGTCCATGAGGTAAAGGCGCTGCTTGCCCTTCGTCGTGATGGATTCATCTTCCACCCAGATCGGGTTCTGCATATACGCTTTGACAGACTTTCTTGCAACGATGTAGCGCTTCATGCCAAGGACACGCGCCAGTTCAGCTGCAAGGGGAATGCCCTTCGTTTCAGCGGTCATTATGATATCTGTGTCTTTCGGAACCCTGGCAGCTAGTTCTTCGGATGCCCTGGTAACGATCTCCGTATCCCCGAGGATAACGAAGCCTGCAATCGACAATGTGTCGCTGACTGGAAGGATTGGAAGCTGTCTTGTGCAGCCTGCCACATGTAATTCATAGTAGTTCTTTGCCATGATACTCCTCTTTCTTATCGATTATCGTTTTATCGATTATCGTTCGCCCTTCTCTTAATTCCCATTCGGGGAAGGTGGAGCGGGTGTGATGTCCACCTGTACAGGCGGTGTCTTGACGATTTCGACTTTCGGCGCTTCGGTGATGGTCACCTTGACGTCGGAAATATCGTCTTGTTTCTTTGCTGCATCTGGATTTTCCGAAGGCTTTTCGTTCTTTCCAGCACTGCCTTCCTTCTTTGAAGGTCCCTTAGAGGAATCTTCTGCAGCAGGCGTATTCTTTTGGGAAACGTCAGTGGAAGATGATTTTACGACTTCTCCCTTTCGCTTGACGCCGCCGTCAGCGGCAGGAAGCTTTGCATCATCAGAAGGTGCTGTTTTCCCCAGCGCCTCCTTCTTGGATGCCATGATTTTAGAAATCTGTGATGTAAGGACGCTCCTTCTCGCATCGTCGCCCATTTCTTCACGGACAAACATGACGGCAAGCGCAGCAGGATCGTCGAAATTTTTGGAAACTTCGCTCCATTTCCCATCCGTTCTCTGTGCCCATACCCTGCCATCTACGTCAAAACGGACATGAACCCATGCCTCCCCTGTTTCCTTATTGGAGACAAGATTCATGAGCTTGACCCTGGCTGCAAGGCCGTCCTCGAAGACATCCTCGATCGTCACGGTGGACAGATCCAGGAAAAGTCCCGTGGTGCCGTCATTGTAAATGCCGCCTGTATTCTGGATCATGGGATAGTTCTTATCCCCGTTCAGGTAGTAAGGGTCGCTCGCAGCTGCCTCGGAAAAACTGCACACGGCCAGGCAGAAGCCCAGCGTCATCAGGCAAGTCCTGAATTTTCTCATAGGTATCCTCCTCTGGCAGAGATATCCGTTTCACCTCTGCTATTGTACTATAAACAGGCAAGAATTAGTACCTTTTATGGCATGGAAAAAGCAGCGGTCCTGCCGCTGCTTTCCTATTACTGACTAAGCGCCGAGTTCATCAAGGAGTTCTTCGGATGCTTCCAGAGCCTCGCGGATTTCCGGACGAAGGTCTGCGCCGTCTGTCAGGAAACGGACTTCCGAGAGTGCGCGGATCAGGCGGGCAATCTGTGCAGTACGGCCGATCAGGATCTTCTGAGCAGGTGTGTACTTCTTCCAGTCATTGCCGGAAGTAGACTGGATGCGGCGGATATCTTCAATACCGTCTTCAAAGTAATCGGAGAGGTCAAGAAGCGCATCTTCTGCCTGACGGGCTTCGCGGCGGATTTCCTGCATGCGGGTGCAGAGTCTCTTCACTTCCTGCTGGAATGCCTGCAGACGGATGCCCATTTCACGAAGGGCTGCCGTATCATGCTTTTCAGCGGCTGCAATGTCAAGGCCTTTGATCTGCGGAACGATGGCGAAGGTATCGAGGACGCCTGCGCCGAAGCCTACAGCGTCCATAGCACCGGTCAGAGTGACGACGCTCATAGCCTTGGCAGACAGGTTTTCCAGTTCCTTCCAGTTCTTTCTTTCCTTATTGAAATGATCAAGTCCGGTCAGATTTTCGCAGTCATGGAAATCTACATTCTCGAGCTGGGAGAACAGGTTCGTGAATTTCTTCATGTCGCCGGACATCAGTGTGATCCTGACGCGGTCGAGTTCCCCGAGTTCATCCTGAGCGCGCACCTTAGCTCTGTTGATTCTTTTCGTAGCTCTGCGTCTGGCTCTTTCGACTTCGCCATTGATGCTCTCTGGTTTTGCCGAAGAAGAATTTCCGCTGACGGCGGAGGAAATCATGCGCAGAATAAATGAAATAGACATAACTTGGCCCCCTTCGAAATATGATGTTCTGGTATCGTTTCACTTCTATAAATTATAACATATTTCTAAGGAATCATACAGTTCGAATCATATCGTTATATACTTTTTACAATTAAAAAACGCCAACCTAGGTTGACGTTTTATTGTGGCGGAGCGAGGGAGATTCGAACTCCCGCACCGGAAACCGGTCTAACGATTTAGCAAACCGTCCTCTTCAGCCACTTGAGTATCGCTCCATATAACTGACTTTAAATACTTTACACTATATGAGGCGATATTGTCAAGTGAAAATTAACCGGTTCTTATAAGACAGATGCTATTCCATCATTTTTGTTCTTCATTCCGCTAAGGAACCACGCTGATGTAAAGAGAAAGATATCCTTATTTCGAGTATTTTTCAGCAGCTTCCCTGACCCATTCAAAGCGCACGGGGTCGATATCCTTGGGGACGGTGCAATCAGCGCCTAAGATGACGCCCTTCGTTCCCGCCTTGTCCAGGATCTTCTTCGTTTCTGCTTCGACCTCTTCCCTGCTTCCGCTGTAGAGGACGCCCTCAGGATTGTTGTCGAATCCTCCGATCACGCAGCGGTGATCAAAGATTTCCTCTCCCTTTTCAAGCGGCACGCTTTCAAAAGCGACAGCCCAGTTGACGGCCTTGAACGGATAGTCCTTATACCATGTCAGATCATTGTGGCATCCCATGTAGCCGCAGATATGAAGAAGGTTGTAATCAGATGATTCATTGGCCGCTTCGAGGACCGCCTTCTCGGAAGGCGTGATGAATTCGCGGTACTTTTCCTTCGTCATGTCCGGATGCGGGATATTCTGTACGGAAAGGTAGATGCTGTCTGCATGGCCTTCTGTGATGACAGCGCGGGCCAGTGTTGCGATATCTTCCGTCAGTACGGCCATGACTTCCTTCAGGGCTTCCGGATCTTCCTTCATGAAACGGGTGATGACTGTCTTCGCATCGCTTCCTGTCTGCTGGAATTCAATGCATCTTGTCGGCGCGAAAAGATTGTAGAAAACCATGACGTCTTTCCCGTACCGCTCTGTCAGGATGCCGCAGAGCTCTACCTGCTTCTGGACCCATTCCGAATCCCTGCCAAGCGGTCTGATGCCGGCAGCATCCCTGATCGATTTCAGGTCATGAAGCTGCTGGTGCGGATAGAGGAAAAATCCATCCGTCATGACTTTCATGAAATCCGGATGCCATGACTGGTAAAACGATTCATGGCCCGCCAGATTGTCCTTCCATGCCGAAGGATCGGCCAGTGCGTCTGCGTGTCTCTGATCTGCCAGGAAATGATGCCAGAAACCTACCGGCACGCGGTCTGCCGGTCTGCAGTCAAGAGCTGCCTTTACGAGTTCTCTCTTAGTCTGTGCCATATGAAACTCCTTTCAAAAACAGGAAACATCCTTCCCGGCTGCTTCCATTCCTGCCGTATTTCAGCTTCTCTCTATATTACGCCGCGGCGCGTCCTGCCGCAAATGAAATATGGCATCGGAGAAGATTTCCATAATAAAAGAGGCCGCAGTAATGATTACATCTCTGCAGCCCCTTTATGATTATTGATTATTCAATTCCGTTCATTTTCTTGATATCTGCCAGAAGGTCTTCGGCGGATTCCATGGATTCCTTTTCCCTTTCAGGATTTTCGGTGAATTCCATGTCGATGGCCATGCCTTCATGCATATCGTCGAACCAGGCAGCAGGAATATGGATTTCCTCTTCGTCGTCTGTCAGGAGAACGGCAACTTTCCCTTCAATGCGGTCTACAATGGCTTCTTTTTTCATGTTAGTGCTCCTTTGCAATCTGGTACGTGCTTCCGTCCGTCGTGAGTGTGACAGTGCCGTCGCGGTCCGTGCGGAAAATGTGGATGCCTGCATTTTCAAGCTTCGTCATCGTTTCCTTGTGCGGATGGCCGTAATCATTGCCCTGTCCGCAGGAAATGAATGCTTCCTTGGGAGCGACTGCTTTCAGGAAGGAAGGCGTCGTGCCTGTGCGGCTGCCGTGATGGCCGACCTTGAGGACATCACTCTTCAGACCAAAGCCGCTCTTGAGGATGGCAGACTCTTCTTCCTTCTCTGCGTCCCCTGTAAAGAGCATGGAGAAATCTCCGTATGTCAGCTTTCCTACGATGGAATTATTATTGAGATCCGGGCGGCCCTTCTGGTCCGTGATTTCACTGACCGGTCCTGCTACGTGGAAATCAACGCCGTCAAAGAGAGCAATCGTTTCGCCGGCCTTCGGAATATGGAACGGGATGTTCTTTGTCTTGATATTCTTCAGGTAAGTCTTGTACGTATTCGTATTTGTCGGAACGCCGTCGTCATAAATGTTGTCGACTTTGATATTGTCGAAGACAGCCTTCATGCCGCCCATGTGATCGGCATGCGGATGCGTGATGATGACATTGGATAATTCCTTGACGCCGTATTCATGAAGGTACTTCACGAGTGCCTCTCTGTGTTCGACATCGCCTGTATCGATCATGGCAAACTTGCCGTCCTTTTCAAGAAGGAAAGCATCGCCCTGCCCGATATCGAGCATGCGGATAATGAGCTTGTCTCCCGGTTTGGCCGGCGTCTTTGCAGCGCCTGCTGCCGGCGCTTTCGCTGAGCTTGATGATGCGCCGCTTCCCCCGCAGCCTGCCAGTGCAAAGCCTGTGACAGCTGCCAGAAGGATGATCATGAATGCTTTTGCTAACTTTTTGAATAAATGCATAAAATCCCCCAGTCTTTAATACCCCCAACTACTATTCATCCATTTCAGTGATCTGCGCCCTTGCCTTTGGAAGGAGGCGTGCCAGATCGGTCACACGGTAACCCACCGCCGTCGTTTCTGCCGCCAGATCTCCGGCAAGGCCGTGAAGATAGACGCCGACCGCTGCCGAGGAAGACGGGCTCATGCCCTGCGCCGCCATCGCTCCGATGACACCTGTCAGCGTATCTCCCATGCCGCCTGTCGCCATGCCTGGATTTCCCGTCGTATTGACGTAGGAGCGGCCGTCAGGAAGGCCGATGACCGTAGGCGCGCCCTTAAGGACAAGGACGAGACGGTTCTTCTTCGAGAAATCGGACGCAGCATCAATCCTCTTCTCCTCGATTTCGGAAGCAGAAAGGCCTGTCAGCCTTGCGAACTCTCCCACATGAGGCGTCAGGATCAACCGGCCCGGGCAGGACTTGAAATCGATCTTCGCCTCGGCGGCCGCGTAGAGCCCGTCCGCATCAAGGATGATCGTCTTCTCAAAGTTTTCGACCATTTTCTTCACGAACTTCATCGTTTCCTCATCCCTGCCGATGCCGGGCCCGATGGCGATGACGTCATACGCCTTGGCCTTCTCAAGGGCAGCTTCCGCCATGTCTTCCGTGAAGTGCGGACCGTTTCCGATGGAGGAAACCATGATTTCAGGGAACTTTCCTGCCATGATGGGTGCAGCATCGCCTGTCGTGATGATGGCTGTCTTGCCGGCCCCTGCATAGAGGGCGCCCTGCCCCGCAAGGAGGGCTGCGCCTTCCATACCGGACGACCCTGCAAAAATGCCAAGGAATCCGTTTTTTCCTTTATGGGAAATCTGATTCCTTACAGGAAGAAGAGGCGCGATGTCTTCCCTGAAAAGAAGGCGGACAGGGAAATCCTCGGATGCTTCCTCAGGAATGCCAATCGGCGAAAAGAGAAGACGGCCCGTATGCTCGCTTCCCGGATAAAGGACATGCCCGCGCTTCACCGAACCCAGAGCGACGGTGAAATCCGCATTGACAGCCGTCCCTGCCGGTCTTCCCGTATCCGTCACAAGGCCGCTTGGAATGTCGGTCGAAACGACGAGCGCATCCGTGTCATTGATGATATCGATGAGCGCTGCCTTCTCGCCCTTCACTTTGCTTGCAAGGCCCGTTCCAATCAAAGAATCGATGATGATATCCGCATCATAGAGGTAGGGAACCGCTTCTTCTGCTTCCATCACCTCAATGACAGGAATCCCCATCTTCTCAGCCGTCTTCCGGTACATCTTTGCCGACTCTCCCATGTGGGACGGATCCCCCATGAGGATGACCAGGACCCTGGCGCCTGCGCCTCTTGCATAGCGGGCGCTGACAAATCCATCCCCGCCATTATTGCCCGTGCCGCAGACAATGACAGTGAATGCGCCTTCCCAGTCCGTAAACTCTCTCATGCGGCTGACGACAGCGCGTCCTGCATTTTCCATCAGGACAGCTTCCGGCAGTCCGTACTCTGTCATAGCGATCTTGTCCAGCAGCCTGGACTCCGCCGTACTTGTCAGAATCATGATTTGCCTCCTGCCATCACGACCACCGCGATGGACATATGATCTTCATGCGAAATGGAAATCGACATTTCCGTGACGCCAAGCTCCCTGGCCCGCTTTTCAAACGTGCCCTTCAGATGAAGCTCCGGTGCTCCCCACTTGGACCATGTGACATAGGCATCCTGCCAGGCCGATCCGAAGATGCCGATTCCCAGCGCTTTGCCGGCCGCTTCCCTGGCTCCCCAGAGAGCCGCATAGGACTCAGCCCGCTTCTTTCCTTTCTTTTCGCAATGGGCAATTTCATCCGGCGTGAAAATTTTCTCTGCCCTGGCAGGAAATTTCTCCAGAATCCGTTCCCAGCGTTCTATCTTGACGAGATCTACTCCGACGAATAGCATAAGGTCTCCTTCCGAACCGGAACCTCCGGCTCTTACATTTCTATTGTACAAAAAGACATACTTCGATTCAAACAAAATTCTCCTGTTCGCCCTGACTTTTCCCGTCTTTTCCGCAAAACATCGTACCTTTTGAATTTTCAGAAAATTTCTTGCCTTGATTGATGAAATATGATAGAATGTCATGGTATGAATAATGCAGACGGGAGGTGAAATCATTGCCACAGATTAAATCCAATATGAAAAGCATGAGACAGGACGCTGCAAAGAAGGCTGCAAATTCTGCTATTAAATCCAGAATCCACAGCTCCGTTAAGAAAGCTGTCGCTGCTGCTGCTACGGAAAACCAGGACGAAGCTATCCGTGCTGCTGTAAGCGTTATCGATAGCGCTGCTCAGAAAGGCGTCATTCACAAGAATGCCGCAGCTCGTAAGAAATCCCGTCTGAACGCGAATGTACAGGCTGCTGTTGCTAAAATCCAGGCTGAAAAAGCTAAATTAGCTGAAGAAGAAGCTAAGGAAGAAGCAAAGGAAGCTTACAAAGAAGCAATGGAAGAAAAGGCTTAATTCTTTTCCGAAGAAAAACCGTAGTGATGGCGCTGCGGTTTTTTTATTGCCTGAAATTGATACTGTTCACGAAAAAAGGACTGTGACAAAATGATTGCACATTTTATCATAGTCCCTTTACAATTGCTTTTATGATTCAGAATCGTCAGCTGCTTCGCTCTGTCTCCAGATCATGAATGTCGAGATGCCGGTCCAGATGAGTGCCAGTGCTACGCAGTACATGAAGATGATGCTTGCTGCATCCGGTCTCAAAACAAGGGCTGCGCCGATCAGGATTTCAATGATAGCTACAGGCATGTAAAGCGAAGAGTGCTTCATTTCCTTTTCTTTCTTCTTCCGGAGTACGATCATCAGGATGCCGCGGAGCAGGATGTAGATGGCAAACATAAGCGGAAGCATGTAGGCAACCAGCGTGAATACCATGCTGACAAGCATCCAGATGCCGAATACTACGTCGAGCAGGGCAATAAGCAGATGCCAGAAGGAACGGTAGCCCGGATCAATCTGGAAAAAGCGGATTATCTGGAGCGCGCCGCCCAGGACGAGTACGAATCCGATATACCAACCAACGATCAGAAGCGAGATCTCCGGCTGCAGGATGCAGAATATGCCTGCGCCAATGAAGAGCAGACTCCCGAGTATCAATACAATTGAACTTAACATGATCATCGCCTTCTTCTTTCCGAAACCATTTCTTTATCTATCTATATTATAGGACTTTATCGAAGGCGTTTCCATAGAAAAGAACAAAAAAATAAAGCCTCCATAAAATAAAGCCTCCATAAATAATCTATAAATTACGGGAGGCTTTATTTTTTATTGATCAGGTTAATTTCAGCATGCTTTCAAGGTCCGTCGGATGGAAGAACGGTGTTTCGGGCTTTTCTGCCAGAGCTCTTGTGACATAGGCAAGAGCGGCGGCAACGCCTGTGACGAGGCCGTCTTCTGCAATGTCGAATTTCGGTGTGTGGTGCGGGCTTCCGCTTCCGACTTCCGGATCATTGATGCCGGTGAAGAAGAAGACGCCCGGATATGTCGATTCCGTAATGGAGAAGGTTTCCGTGGCCATCCACATCGGGCAGTCCGGATCAAGCGCATCGCTTCCAAGGGCTTCAGTGACAGATTTTCTGGCAAGATCGACGCATTCCTTCGTATTGACGGTAACCGGGAAGTACTGGTCTTCGACGATTTCTGCCGTCAGGCCGTGGAGCTCGGCAATGCCTTTCGTCACTTTGAGGAAGGTATCGCGGAAAGCAAGGCCGTCGTCATTCTTTGTGCAGCGGGCGGTGCCTGCAAACATCAATTCATCCGGAATGATATTCGGTTCATGGCCTGCCTGCACGCATCCGAAGGAGTATGTCAGGCTGTCGGACGGATCGACGGCACGCATGCGGTAGGAACGAAGTTCGCTCGCAATGGAAATGAAGCATTCGATCGGGCTTTGTGCCATGTCCGGACGGGATCCGTGGCCGCTCTTCCCGTGAAGCTTCACGCGGAAGAAGTAAGCTCCGGCCAGTGCACTTCCGTAAAGGATGCCGACCTTTCCTGCCGGAAGATTCCACATGACATGGGTACCGAAGCAGGTATCGATATGGATTTTGTTATCGCGGAGGTAGCGGAGAAGCGGCGCAATGCCTCTTTCCCCCATTTCCTCAGCCTCTTCGAACATGAAGACGATCTTTCCTTCCCATTCATCCTTGTGCTGGGCAAGGATTTTGGCTTCGGTAAGGAGCATCGCCATATGGCCGTCATGGCCGCAGGCATGCATGATGCCTTCATTTTCTGAAATGCAGACTCTTTCCTTTGCCATATTGACGGGGTCTTCCTTGATGGGAAGCGCATCAATGTCTGCTCTCATGAGCATCGTCCAACCCGGTTTCCCGCTGTCCAGGAAGCCGAATACGCCGCCGTGCGGCACTCTGACTGTTTCTATGCCATACTTGTGCAGGAATTCCTCGATGGTATCCATCGTCTTGAATTCTTTCTGCGATAATTCCGGATTTTCATGGAAATGACGGCGAAGGCTGACTACCGTCTCTTTTTCCTGCCATGCTAATGTTTTTACATCCAAAAGAAATCCCTCCTTAGGGCCAGGCCCTTCTTCTATGGGGCAGCGCCCCTCCTACCTTCTTCTCCATAAATGGAGACAGGAAAGCGAAAATGCGGCAACGACGATGGCCGTTGCGCAAAGTGTCAGAAAATCATAATTTTCATGCAGCCGATACAGGCTGAAGAGAGCCAGAAGGCCCAGAAGCAGTAATTTGAACATATGACCATCTCATTTCTTTTTCGGCTAATATATACTATCATAGCACGCTGATGAAGTGATGAAAATAAAAAGGTCAAAATGAATCGTTTTCAATGACCATTGACGAATCTTCCAGTCATATGCTAAAATAACTTTTGTTGATATGCCGGAGTGGCGGAATGGCAGACGCACCAGACTCAAAATCTGGCGATGGCAACATCGTGCGGGTTCAAGTCCCGCCTCCGGCACCACAGAGAAGATCCCAATGCGGGATCTTTTTTATTGCCTTCCCAGCTTCTATTACCGCTGAAAATGAAAAAGAGGATGCAGAGCCTTCCAGCCCGCATCCTCTTTCTGCTTTTCTTACTTTTCGATGCCGACGAACTTGTAGTCCTTGTCTTCGACGGCCTTCTGGATATCAGCGTCTGCGACTGCCTTGCTCACGGAGAGGACGGCAGTACCCTTTTCGTGGGATACTTCAGCGCTGTCTACACCGTCCAATGCTTCGAGAGCTTTCTTGACGGTGGCTTCGCAATGATTGCACATCATGCCTTCAATCTTAACTGTTTCTTTCATCTTGTTTTCCTCCTTTGGGAATTCTATTCCCTGATATTCATAATCCGCTTTGGAAATGACATCTTTCATCTCTTCCTCTACGGGTTGTGAGCTGTAAGTAATGGCCACACGCCCGGTCGTATAATCGGCACTGGCGCTTTCGATGAACGGCAGAGATTCGAGTGCTTTCTTCACATGCTTCTCGCAGTTTTCGCACATCATCCCGCCTACGAGGACTGTCGCCTTTCCTTCAGTGGAAGGTTCGTCTTTCAATGTATATCCTGCTTTGGAAATGGCATCTTCCATCGCTTTTCTGTCCGGCTCCCCGTCGGAGGTAATATCTACCGTGCCTTTCACATGATCGGCCTTTGCGCTTTCTATAAATGGCAGCGCTTCTAAAGCTTCCTTCACATGACGTTCACAGTTTTCGCACATCATGCCTTCGACATGGAGCACTTCCTTCTTGAGATTATCTTTGGAAGGAGCGCTTGCTGTTTTCGGTGCTTCTTTCTTAGGAACAGGAGCTTCCTTTACAGGAGTATTTCCCTTCGTAGCTTCCCCGCTCTCTTCCCCATCCTTCATCTTGAAGAAATTCAGACGGAGCGCGTTCATGCAGACAGTGAAGCTTGAAAGGGACATGGCAGCCGCGCCCCACATCGGGCTCATGTGGATACCTGGGTAAAGGCCGGCTGCAACCGGAATCAGGATGACGTTGTAGGCAAATGCCCAGAACAGGTTTTCATAAATATTCTTCAGCGTCTTTCTGGAAAGGCGGATAGCTGCCGCCACATCCGTCAGGCGCGAATTGATAAGTACGATACCGGCAGAATCGATAGCTACATCCGTGCCTGCACCGATAGCTATGCCTGTATCAGCACGGGTCAGGGCCGGCGCATCATTGATGCCGTCGCCTACCATGGCAACCCTGCCGCGTTTCTGCAGCTCGCGGATGACTTCTTCCTTACCAGAAGGAAGGACGCCCGCAATGACGCGGTCAACGCCTGCCTTTTTGGCAATCGTTTTCGCTGTCTTTTCATTATCGCCGGTCACCATGACGGTTTCGATGCCCATATCATGGAGCATACGGATGGCTCTTGCAGAGTCTTCCTTGATCGCATCGGCGACAGCGATCATGCCGAGGAGTTTCTTTCCTTTTTCAAAGAAGAGAGGCGTCTTTCCTTCATCGGCAAGCGCTTCTGCCTTTTCTTTGAGACTGCCAAGGCTTACATAGGTGGAAATATAATCAAGGGATCCGCCGTGAACGGAAATGCCTTCATCGCTGGCAAGAAGCCCGCTTCCTGAAACGATGCGGAAGTTATCCATAGCATGTGCTTTAAGGTTTCTCTTCTCCCCTTCTTCGACGATGGCGCGGGCCAGAGGATGCTCGGATTTTCCTTCCAGAGAGTAAGCAGTCGTAAGGAGTTCTTCCTCGCTGACGCCTTCGGCCGGAACGATGTCCGTCACTTCAGGACGGCCGGTCGTAATCGTGCCTGTCTTATCCAGGGCAACGATCTTGACCTTGCCTGCGTTTTCAAGATCCTCGCTCGTCTTAAAAAGGATGCCGTTCTTGGCGCCCATGCCGTTTCCGACCATGATGGCAACCGGTGTTGCCAGGCCCAGTGCGCAGGGGCAGGAAATGACGAGTACGCAGATTGCGTATTCAAGAGCAGTCGCCGTATCAGCACCGAGGAATTTCCAGATGATGAATACGACGATGGCAACCCCGATGACGGCTGGAACAAAGACAGCGGATACTTTATCTGCAATGCGCGCAATCGGCGCTTTCGTAGCAGCTGCATCGCTCACCATGTGGACGATCTGGGAGAATGTCGTATCTTCACCGACACGCGTTGCTTTGACGCGGATGAAGCCTGTCGTATTGATTGTTGCGGTGCTGACAGTATCGCCTGCTCCCTTGTCGACAGGAACGGATTCGCCGGTCAGGGCAGATGCATCGACGGCCGTCTCGCCTTCTATGATTTCCCCGTCGACCGGAATGGATTCGCCCGGTTTGACGACGAAGATATCGCCAGGCTTGACCTCGCTGATACCGACAGTCACGACCATGCCGTCCCGCTCAATATTCGCCGTCTCCGGCGCAAGTTTCATAAGCCCCTTCAAAGCATCGGTCGTACGTCCCTTGGAGAGCGATTCCAGAAGCTTTCCGACGGTAATCAGGGCCGGAATCATGGCCGCAGACTCAAAGTAAAGCTGCCCGCGGTAAAGCATATCAATCGATTCCCCCTGCATCGCAAAGTACGTCATCTTGTAGAGGACGGAGAGCGACCACAGGAAGGAAACGCCCGAGCCGAGAGCAACAAGCGCATCCATATTCGGCGCTCCCTGGAAGAGGGAACGGAAACCGGACGTGAAGAATGCACGGTTCACGAACATGACAATCAGCGCAAGAATCATCTGCGTGATGCCAAGCCCGATGTAATTTCCATCCAGGAAGGACGGAACAGGAAATCCCAGCATATTGTGTCCCATGGAAAGGTACATGAGGACGGCCAGGAATACGAGCGAGAGGATAAGTCTTTTCTTCAGCTTCGGCGTCTCCCTGTCCTTCAGCGCTTCTTCCTCGGCTGCGAGCGATCCTGAAGTAGATCCGCTCTTGACCTCACTATCCATGGGTTTGGCCCCATAGCCTGCCGCTTCGACAGCAGCAACGACGGAATCAGCACTGGCCGATCCTTCGACAGACATGGAATTCATCAGAAGGGAGACCGTCACTTTATCGACGCCCGGCACTTTGCTGACGGCTTTTTCCACATGAGCCTGGCAGGCTGCACAGGTCATGCCCGTCACCATGTACTGGCATTTATTTTCTTTCTCACTCACTTGAATCACCCCTTCATAGCGGCAAGGCCGCTGTATTTGGACCAGAAATCACTTCATCAGTTTCTGCAGCATGGTGCAAAGTTCATCGACCTTGTCATCCTTGCCTTCCTTGATGTCTTCCGTCACGCAGCCGCGGATGTGGGCCGCGAGAAGAAGTTTGTTGAAACTGTTCAATGCATTGGAAACGGCGGAAACCTGCATCACAATATCCGGGCAGTACGCGTCATTCTCGACCATCTTCTCAATGCCGCGGATCTGTCCCTCAATCGTGCGAAGCCTCTTCATCAGATTGCTTCTTTCTCTTTCCGTACGTTCCGTATGGCGGCAGCCTTCGCATGCCATTTCTTTATCTTCTGCCATTTGCATCACCGATCTTTCTGAAATCCTTACTTCTTACGGCTATATACTACACCCCCCTGGGGTGTTAGTCAATAGAAAAATTTAGAAATATGGACATTTGGCAATGCAAAAGAGCTGTGGAAATGCCGCCATTCCTACAGCCCTTCTTGAATTCTTGTTTCGATTCTTATTTTTCTGTATCAGCGATTTCCTTGACTTCTGCCAGTCTATCTGTGTCTGTCATGTTCCATGTGAGCGCTGTCAGTGTCGGGTATCCCCTGTGGATCCAGAATACATCTGTATCCGGAACGGCATCAGGAAGCATCGTGCCGGAAAGCCAGAAGCCCAGATGGCCGGACGGATCCTTCATTTCACGGATCGCATTGTCATAGCGCTGGATACCGAGCTTTGTAATTTTCAGATCCTTCCATCCGATATGTTCCTCTTCTTTCGGGATGTTGAGGGAAAGGATGCCCTTGTAGCTGGAGTCGACGAAATATTTCTTCACGACTTCGAAAGCAAAGTCTGCGGCCTTGGCCAGGTATTCCGGTTTCTTGACCGTTTCTGCGGAAAGCGCAATCGCAGGGATACCGAGGAAAATGCTTTCCATGGCGCCTGCGATGGTACCGCTGTAAAGGCAGTCGCTGCCGTTATTGAGTCCGTTGTTCATGCCGGAAACGATGAGATCCGGCTTGTCATTACGGAGCCAGTGTTCCAGCCCCAGCTTGCAGCAGTCTGCTGTCGTGCCGTTGCAGGACAATACCGTAATATTTTCTCCATAGCTTTCCTTCTTCCACATGCGCAGGTACGTCTGGAGAGAAAGGGAACTGGAGCAGGAGCTTCTCCCGCGGTTCGGTGCAATGACCGTCACCCTGCCCAGCCTGGCAAGTCTCTTTGCCATTTCAATAATACCGGGAGATTCAAAGCCGTCGTCATTTGTCATGAATATATGCATAGTCCACCTGTCACTTCTAAAAAAAGCCTCAAAGGCTGTACTTTGTTTCGTATCTATTTTAACAAAAACATGGAAAAGATTCTATACAATTTCGGTCAAGAGTTGATAGAAGCATGTAAAAAGAGCCGGCCAAATGAATGAATCACTTGACCGGCCCTGCCATTACTGCCCTATTTCTTTCTTTCGTGTCAGACTTGCCTGTTCAAAATGCATGCTTCTGGTATGAATGGTATGAACCCATCCTTTTTTATGTCTGTCCTTCCATCCAAGGAGTGTGACAGGAATCCAGGAGTACATGAAGATCGGGTAGATCAGCCAGTAAAGATAAATCTTAGGCGGAACTTCGATCTGCAGAAGAACGATGAGCGGGACGATGGACTGAATGAATCCGATGACGGCCCAGAACTGCTTCGGCACGAGCACATCGTTGTAGAGGATGACTGTGAAGCAGGGATAAAACATATTGATATATGTCATCACCAGGTAGAACGTGGAGAGGACGAGGAAATAGTTCTGCAAAAGCTGCATGATGCCATCTAAGATGACGATGCTGTGTCTCTTGATGCCTTCTTTGAAAAGGATCGGGATGTAACGCTCGGAGCAGTCGAACTGGCCCTGCGCCCATCTCTTTCTCTGACGGCAGGATGCCATGAATCCGAGCGGCTTTTCATCATAGATGATAGCGTCATGGACCCAGCAGGTGCGGATGCCGTGAGAGAGGCACTTCATGGAGAATTCCATGTCTTCTGTCAGGCAGTCGCAGCCCCAGCCGTATTTCTTGACGATGTCGGCGGAAATGCACATGCCTGTGCCGCCAAGGCAGGAGGACAGTCCCATATTGTACTTGCCCAGATGCCAGAGGTGGTTGATCGTCCAGAAGGCAATGGCAAATGTGCCGGATACCCATGTATCTGTCGGATTTTTGGCAGACAGGTATCCCTGAAGGACTTTCTGGCCTTTGAGAAGACGGTTGTTCATGACGGCAAGGAAATCCAGGTGAACAAGGTTATCCGAATCGAAGACGCAGAACGCATCGTAATTCTTATTCAATGCGAAGATCTTCGGGAATACCCAGTCCATGGCATAGCCTTTGCCGACGAGTTCCTTATTGGTTCTTTCAAAGACGAAAGCTCCGTGCTCGCGGGCGATGTCTGCCGTATTGTCCGTGCAGTTGTCCGCGATGACGTAGACGTCATAGAGTTCCTTCGGGTACTTCAGGAGCTTCAGGTTTTCCAGAAGGTCCGACAGTACGGCCGATTCATCGTGCGCTGGTATGACGATCGCAAATTTGCTGGCGGGATCCGCCAGATTTCTTTCTTTTCGATGCCACATGCCGAATACAGCGATGACCGTGTAGTAAATCGTGAAGAAGGCCACGATCAGCTGTATAGGGAACATGATTATATCGAGGTAATGGTTCATTGTACGTTTCCTTCAGTGTCTCCGTTTTGAGCCTGCGCCCTGCGTTTCATTCTCAGACGGCGCTGTTTTCTCTTAGCCTTGCGACGGTTGAGGTATGTATTGACAATACCGAAAATAATGTAAGCTGCGCAGAGAGCGGCTGCCCATGCAGGCCAGTAAATAATCGTGCAGATCAAGAAGAATGCCAGGCATCCAAGAAGAGCCGGCAGGTGAAGCTGATCGGCGCTTGCGCCTTTGTTGTCCGGATAGTGGATTTCGCTGACCATCAGGAATGCGAGTGCGAGGACGCAGAGCATGGCGAGCCAGTTCCAGATCTTGATGCCGGAGAGGACATAAGCAGCCACGATGACGCCTGTCGTCGGACATGGCAGTCCTTCGAAGTAGCCGTGTACAGCGCTGACCTTCACATTGAAGCGTGCCAGGCGGAAAGCGCAGAATGTGCCGAGAAGCGCACAAGGAATGAATCCCAGAGCTCCCAGATCTTTCAGCTGGTATGCATACATCAGTGTTCCTGCGGCAATGCCGAAGGAAATATCATCGGACAGGGAATCGAGCTCAACGCCCATCGGTCCTGCCGTATGCAGAGCGCGGGCTACGCGCCCGTCCAAAGCATCTGCCACCATGGCAATCAGTATGAATACAGCTGCCAGCTGGTAATGTCCTGATACGGACATCATAATGGACAATCCGCCGAACAGCGCATTCGTTGCTGTCACGGCATTGGCAATCCAAGATTTATTCACTTATTTCAGCCTCCCTACTACTGTCAGTCCGCCCTTGACTTTGTCTCCCTTTTTCACACAGATCTCACACTCTCCCGGTATGTATAATTCTGTGCATGAGCCGAACTTGATCATCCCGTACAATTCTCCTTTTTTCAGGGTATCGCCCAGGTTCTTCCAGGTAACGACCCTGCGGGCAAGGATACCCGCGATCAGAATGACCAGGATGGAGCGGTCGCGTCCTTCTATGCCGATCGCGCCTCTCTCGTTTTCAAAGCCGACTCCGTCCTTATAGGCAGGAATGAAGCGGCCCTGAACATACGACTGGTACTTGATTTCCCCTGCCATCGGCGAGCGGTTGCAGTGCACGTCGAAGATTGAGAGGAAAATCGTGATCTTATGGCATTTTTCTCCCAGGTATGTGTACTCATAGACATCATCAGACACGTCGACGACGGTACCGTCGGCCGGAGAAACGAGCACATCGTCTCCGGGCGGGATTTTCCCGTTGCGCGGCGGGCATCTGAAGAAATAGGTGAAATACACTGAGATCACGAGGGGGATCACCGCCAGGTAATACCATTTCATCCAGAAGAAGAAGCAGGCCAGAGCCATCGTCGCCAGGATGAACGGAAACCCCTCAGGCAAAATGAGTGGTTTTTTAAGCATTATTTTCTCCCTTGTTCCTTTTTCCATTTTTTGACAGCTCTCATGAATTTAGGAAGAGCCGTCATTCTTCCGATCCGGCTGGGCTGCAGATACAAGCGGTAAGCCCATTCCAGCCGGTGGTTTCGCATCCACATCGGTGCGCGCGGCAGTGTGCCGCTCATGACATCGAAGACGCCGCCGATGCCCATGGAGACCGGTACGCCCAGTTCATCCATGTGATCGCGGATCCATTTCTCCTGCTTTGGCACGCCCAGACCGGCCAGAAGGAGTTTGGCTCCGCTTTTCTTGATGTCTTTTATAATCTTTTTCTCTTCTTCGCTATCGAAGTAGCCTTCATGGCATCCTGCGAGCTTGAAGGGAACGTGAAGTTCCATGAAACGGGCTGCGGCTCTCTGGGCAATGCCCGGCGCGCCTCCCAGGAAATATACCGGCCACTCTTTTTCCGAGGCAATCTTCAGAAGTTCTTCAGCAAGGTCTGCGCCCGCCACCCTTTCCGGGAACGGCGTGCCAAGCTTTTCGCCTGCCCAGAGCACCCCGGCTCCGTCCGGAACGACCAGGTCGCACGTATTCAGGATTTCCTTAAGCTCGGGATCCTTCTGCGCAATCATGATCATTTCCGCATTCGCCGTAGCAATCATGCGGGGCTTTCCTTCAAGAACAGCTTCCTTTGCCCACTCGAGAGCGTCCTCCATGGTGACCGCATGCACGCGGACATCCATGACAATCTGCTGCTTTTTACTGATATCTGTCATTTGGCACTGTAGTTAGGCGCTTCTTTGGTGATCATCACATCATGCGGATGGCTTTCATCAAGGCTTGCGCTCGTAATCTGAATAAACTGCGCCTCTTCCCTCATAGCTGCGATGTCTTTGGCGCCGCAGTAGCTCATGGCTGCCTTGAGGCCGCCAGAGAGCTGGAAGAGCACGTCTGAAACATGACCCTTGTAAGGAACTCTTCCCTCAATGCCTTCGGGAGCTGTCTTTTCAAGGACGCCGCCGAAGAAACGGCCGCTGCCTGCTGCCCTGAAGGCGCCGGCAGAATCCATGCCGCGGTAGAGTTTATAATTTCTTCCCTGGAAAATCACCATCTCGCCGGGGCATTCATCTGTCCCTGCCAGAAGGTTTCCAAGCATGACGCAGGAAGCACCGGCCCCGATTGCCTTGGCAATATCGCCGGAATAACGCATGCCGCCGTCGGCAATGACGGGGATGCCCGCTTCTTCGCAGGCTCTTGCGCAGTCATAAATGGCTGTCACCTGCGGAACGCCTACGCCTGCAATGACGCTCGTCGTTCCCACCGATCCCGGGCCTACTCCGACCTTCACATCCGAAGCGCCGGCTTCAATGAGAGCCTTTGCCGCATCATAGGTCGCAGCATTTCCTGCAACGATTTCTGCATCAGGAGCGGATTTCCTGAGATTTCTTACGATTTCAAGCGTCCTCTTAGCGCCTCCGTGGAGAGCTTCCACGAAGAGCACGTCAGCGCCTGCTTTAAGGAGTGCTCTTCCGCGTTCTTCTGCATCATCGGAAGATCCGGTCGATGCACCGACGAGAAGGCGTCCTTCCTTATCCTTCACTGCATTCGGGTATTTCTTTGTCTTTTCTATATCACCGATTGTGATCAAACCCTTCAGGTAACCCTTGCTGTCAACGAGAGGCAGCTTTTCAATGCGGTGTGCCTGCAGGATCTTCTTCGCATCACGAAGCGATGTATGTTCCGGAGCCGTTACAAGGCCTTCCGAAGTCATGACTTCGCTGATCGGTTTTGAAAGATTTGTCTCGAAACGCATATCACGGATCGTGATGATGCCTACGAGCTTTCCGTCTTCCGTAATCGGAACGCCGGAAATATGGTACTTGTTCATGAGATCATCTGCATCAGACAGCATATCATCGGGGGAGAGGCAGACCGGATCCACGACGACGCCGTGTTCGGACCGCTTCACCAGCTGGACTTCGCGGCATTCCTCGCCGATGCTCATGTTGCTGTGAATGACGCCTAAGCCGCCTTCACGAGCCATGGCAACGGCCATTGCCGTCTCAGTCACTGTATCCATGCCTGCGCTGATGACTGGAATATTGAGAGAAATATTCTTTGTCAGACGGGTCGTCACATCGACCTGTCCGGGGAGCACTTCGGAATATGCAGGGACCAGCAGTACATCACTGAAGGTCAGTCCCTTCCTGCCAAACTTGTCTGCTCTCATCACAGCCTCCATTCCGGAAACAAAGTTTCCAATGTTGCCATCCTAATTATCTGTCAATTTAATTATTATAGCATAATGCAAGTATACTTGTCATGGAACTTGCCCGCCCGCTGTCAAATCCGGCAGGATCTGCATTCCAGCGTGACTTTGGCTTATAAAAAATAAATTCACCATGACCGAAACCTTGACCGGAAATTGACTTCCTTTTACAAATTCCGGGGCCGGTCTCCTTCTCTCAATATATGCTGTTTTCCCTTCACATGCAACACGAATTCAAATTCAGCATGCGATTCTAATGAAACAATAAAAAGC
>OGGJ01000527.1_pt1 | contig 39190 bp, 39 predicted proteins | sample 1571071 | NCBI WGS metagenome assembly OGGJ01 (sample SAMEA2581954, study PRJEB24529) | metagenome | biome: Human gut stool | place: China | collected 2011
TTTAGGTGGAAAGATCTCGTTGCGTCAAAGTGAAAATTTACGCTTGCGTCTGAGAAGCCAAGGGAGCGACAAACCAGCAATTGACAGAGGTGAAGCATGCTTGACGCTGGAAGTCAAGAAAGCATGAAACATGAACTGAAGCCAATAAGATCGCAGTCAGAAGAGCACAAGAAGCTTTTCTCACTGATCAACAGAGTGGACGTGGCCTCACTAATGATGGCCCATGACAAACAGATGTCGGGCAAAGCCACGGGCATCGATCGAATCACGAAGGTGGAATATGGAGAAAACCTGATTCCAAACCTGAAGGATTTGATCGGTCGCATGAAGGCTTTCAAGTACATTCCACAGCCAGTCCGAAGGGTATACATCCCGAAGGCTAACGGCAAACTGAGACCTCTGGGCATACCGGCCTATGAAGATAGGCTGGTACAGAGTGTGATGGCGGACATCCTCAATGAGGTTTACGAGCCCCGGTTTCTGGACTGCTCCTACGGGTTCAGACCAAACCGCAGTGCGCATGACGTCGTTCGATTTATCAACGAAAAGGTGATGCGCGGAAACTTCAAATGGGTGGTGGAAGCAGACATCAAAGGGTTCTTTGACAATGTCAATCACAAAACCCTGACGATGTTTCTGGCCAACGACATCAGTGATCCCAACTTCCTGCGCTACGTAGCGCGCTTCTTGAAAGCGGGCGTAATGGATGGAACTGAACTACTGGACAGCGACAAGGGTACGCCGCAGGGCGGCCTCATTTCGCCTGTTCTGGCCAACGTATACCTCCACTACGTGCTTGACCTGTGGGTTGAGAAGCGAGTCAAGAAGCACGTGCCAGGATCAGTGGCCTACGTCAGGTACGCGGACGATTTTCTGTTCCTCGTTGAAGACGAAAGGGATGCGCATCGCATCTTGAGGTCAATGATCAAGCGTCTGGAGAGGTTTAGCTTGGAAGTGGCCGCGGAGAAGACAAGGATTCTGCCGTTTGACCGCCGATGCGGGACGAAGGAAACCTTTGATTTTCTCGGCTTCACATTCTTCATCGCGAGGGCGAAGACGGAGACATTCAACCGTCTCGGTGTTCGCACGAACACGAAGAAGCTCAAAGCCAAGCGCGAAGCAGTGAAACAGTGGCTCAGGGAGCGAGTGAATAAGCCGCCACACGAGACACTGCAAACGCTGAATCGCAAGCTACAGGGACACTACAACTACTACGGGGTAAACGGGAACTTCAAGTTCATTGCGAAGTTTTATCGCTACGCTAAATACAGAACCTACTGGATGCTGAGACGGCGTAGTCAGAGAAGTAAGCTCACGTGGGAGAAGTTTGTTCAGTGGTGGGAAATGACGATTAAGCCTCCCCGCATTTGCGTCCAAATCTGGGGGTACAAAGTCGATACGAAGCTGGTTTGAAGAGCCGTATGCGGGAAAACCGCACGTACGGTTCCGAGAGGGGGAGAGTCAGCAATGACTTCTCTCTACTCGACATCCGAACACGAATGGGAGCGGCCAGATAGGTCGGAATAAGAGCCACGCAGGGCTGCACACTGGACGAACACAGGAGGTAGCCAGTGATAACGCTGGAAGAAGTAGTGTCTCCCGAAAACATGCAGACAGCATGTAGACGGGTAATAGCCAACAAAGGAGCCCTTGGAGTTGACGGTATGACCGTCAACGAAGTAGGGGCACACTATGATAAACACGGAGCAAGCATCTGCGCGCACATCCTCGAGGGGTGAAATATTCCTGCCTCGGTCAAACGCGTCGATATCCCCAAACCGAACGGAGGCACACGTATGCTGGGCATCCCGACGGCGCAGGACAGGGGCATCCAACAGGCTATAGTTCGAGCCCTGTCAAAGCACTCTGATCCTCTGTTTTCGGAGTTCAGTTATGGATTCCGCCCTGGAAAGAGTACTCTCCAGGCCATCGAGCAAACCCAGAAATACATCGCCGAAGGGCGAACGTAGGTTGTGGAACTGGACTTGGCTAAATTCTTCGATACGGTCAACCACAATCGACTGATGTCGAAACTGGGGCAACATATCGAAGACAAGATGCTTCTGAGGCAGATCCGCTGATATCTGCGAACGGGCATTATGTCCGACGGCGTGGTTCAGGTGCGAGAGGAAGGCACACCGCAAGGCTTCCCTCTAAGTCCGATACTGTCGCTGAGCGTCTTAGACGAACTCGACAAATATCTGGACAAACGAGGCTTGAAGTACTGTCGGTTCGCTGACGACTGTAATTGCTACGCGAAGTCGAGAAAGGCGGCAGAAAGGACACTCGAGAACATGATTTCGTTTATAGAGGGGACGCTCAAGTTGCGAGTTAATCGCGATAAGAGCGGCGTGTTTCGACCTTCGAGAGCGAAATTCCTCGGGTATACCTTCGTGGGCACTACTGGGGCAGCCCGAGTCCATGCCAAAAGCTTTCAGCAACTCCGAGACAAGCTGAAGGAAATCTTCTTTCGAGCCAGGGGAACGTCCCTGCTCAAAACGATTGCGAGACTGAACATGGTCTTGCGAGGATGGAGAAACTACTTCAGACTTGATGAACGCAAAGGGATATTCGAAGCTGTGGACATCCACATAAGACGCCACCTACGCAAGCTGATATGGATTGCATGGAAGAAGCCGAAGACTCGGGCGAGAAACCTCAACAAACGGGGACTGGATCCCCAACGAGCGTGAAAGTCGTCGATGGACGGACGGGACGCGTGGTGGAACGCAGGAGCTTTGCATATGCGACATGCGTTCGACAACCAGTTCTTCCAGAAAATGGGGTTATACAGCTTGCGTGCACAGGCTTAACCCACTTCTTATGTTCGAAAACCGCCGGATGCCGAACGGCACGTCCGAGCCTTCACTGGGGCTGTGCGGTGTGGGTTGGAGAGCCTGTAAGGGCTCTCTCTACTTGATCTGAAGGCTTTACGACTTCTCTTGTCGGGCTAGGCGAGGGGAGATTGCGGACACGGTAACTGATAGTCATAAACACACCTCGCGAGAGTCTCAGTGTGTCGCATTTGTGGGGGTCAGTTCATTTTGGGGGTACTTTAAAAGTTCGCCCAACACGCTTGACAATAAAAAAAGCAGTCGACTTATAGCAAGACGACTGCTCTAGAGATGAGTGATATCTATCGTCAAGGCATCTTCACATAACCGACCCCATCCCGAATTTCAATGATCGTACCGTATGGTTCAGATAAGCGTTTGATGTGCTCCAGGGTAGATGTTGATCTGGACAACTTCGGAGTCCCTCGCTGAGAGCGTGTGCCTTTCTGAGCAAGGTCAATCGGATAAAGAGCAACGTCCTTGATGACTCCGTCTTCAACGGTCCACGCCGGGAGAATTGCTCGCCAGATATCCTCCTGAACGATATATCCCTTGGTGCCGTTCTTGCTACGGTGATCCATATAGGCACCGATCTTGGTATCAATCGGCAGATTTTTGCCGACGAACGCGTCGTACGGTTGTGTGGCGACTGTTTCGGTTTGGAAAATAAAGTTCCCGAGGCTATAGAAAATCAATCCGCCGTTGTAAACCTCAATGCCGCGCAGCTCATGCGGACCATGGCCGATGACTGCACTTGCGCCGGCATCAATACAGGCTCGCGCAAAGGTTTCGACAAACTGTGCGGCAACCTTGGAGTCGGCACCTTTCATTTCATGGGCGTGGACGCTGACAAGCACGACGTCAGCTTGCCGACGAGCCTCTTTGATTTCCTCAACGGTGCGTGTCAAGTCTTTGGGATTGGGTGACGTTTCGTTGTATTCCGGACCGTTTGTGAGCACGAAGTTCATATTGCCCAACGGCAACGTGCCTTCGGGGAACGGATTTAGGTAACCATTTCGGATTTTCTGTTCCGTGCGTGCGTTAATCTGAGAAATGTCAGACAACGTTTTGGCCATGGCGAAGTGCTCGGCATTGACATGATGGACCGTTTTGAAGCGCAACGGATTGAGTCCCGGGCGACCAATCATGTCTCCGCCCTGACCGCCTGCGATGGCCGCAGGATCAAGCGTTGCGGTAACGCCAATCAGAGCAACGCGAGCCTCGCGGGTTTCCAAATAGCAAGCACGAGATGCTTCCTGCAACGTGTTACCGGTGCCGGCAAAAACCATGTTGCGTTCGTTTAAGTGTCGAATGGTGGCACTCACACCGCCCTGACCGAAGTCTCCGGAATGATTGTTCGCGGTATTGAAGATGTTGAAGCCATACCGAAGCATGTCGTCCAACATCGTCGGGTCAGTCATAGCCCAGGTACCGCCGCTTGTTGCTGACGGATAGCCTTCTTGGCGGTGAAAGGTCATTTCAAGATTTGCAAAACGAACATCATATTTGCCAATCAGATCGCAGAGAGCGTCAAAGCCGTCGTATCCGTCTTTGGCGACGTGACGCGTAATAAAACTGTCGCCGCTGGCGATGAATGTAGTTCTCATTGCAGACTCCTTATGACGGGTTTCCCGCCGAATTTACAGAGGCGAAACCAATGCCTTTTCGCCCATTGTTTCGATGCTTAGTTTCAACTGATTTGGAGAAAGCATCAATAGAGCTTGCTATCACGATTGTTATCGTGAGGGTAACGATCGAGAATTTTGACGGGAAAAAAAAAGCGGTCTTCAGTTATGAGGACCGCTTGGAAATGACCACTGGGGATAATCAGGATATTGAGAGAGAATGCTTAATATTCATCGAAAATTCTTTGAATTTCGGCAGGATCGTTCGTCTTGGTGAGTGCCAGCATAAGGAGGATGCGAGCCTTTTGCGGATTGTGCATCATGGCGCTCACGAAACCTTCTTTGCTGAACTTACCCACAGGGGTGATCAGACCGGTACCGACGCGTGAGTCAACCACAACGGCGCAACCGGCCTTTTTCGCTGCAACCAGACTTGACATAACACTATTGGGCACGTTGGCGTGACCCAAGCCCGCGTTGACAATGCCTTTCGTTCCGAGCTTGACCATTGCATCAATGACTTTCCCGTCGGTGCCGAGCGTGGTGTAATGCACTTCAACACGCGGCAAATCTTTCATGCCTTTGATGTCAAATTCGCTTTTTGTCGTGTGGCGCTTGGTTACGGTGTTGATGAAATAAGGCTTGTTGTTCTGCATGTAGCCTAGGTAACCCGTGTCCGGACATTTGAAAGTGGCCACATTGGTGGAGTTGGTTTTGGTGACGCCGAAAGCTGACGAGATCTGATCGTTCATGACAACCATAACGCCCTTGCCAGCGGAGGTTTTGCTGGCAGCCAGCGCGACAGCGTTGACCAGATTCAAGGGACCGTCGGCACTCAAACCGGTTGCGGGGCGCATCGAACCGACGAGCACGACTGGTTTGTCGGATTTCACAACCAAGTTGAGGAAGTAGGCTGTTTCTTCCATCGTGTCGGTGCCGTGGGTAATCACAACGCCATCCACGCTGTCTTTAGCCAGCAGTTCGTTGACACGGTTGGCCAGCGTCAGCCAGTTCTGAATGCTCAGCTTGGAGCTTCCGACATTGAAAACCTGTTCGCCGGAAATATTGGCGAAATTTTTAATTTCAGGAACCGCGTCAACCAGCACCTCAATACCAACAGGTTTATGACCTGAACCGACGCCGTAATCCGTTAGGGACAGAGAGTTTGCGCCTCTGCTCGCGATTGTGCCACCGGTTGCCAAGATTGCTACGTTGGGTAGTTGCTTGACAGCTTGGACAGCGGCTGGTTGTTGGGTCGGAGCCTTCGTCTGTGCGGAAACGGCAAACGGGCTGACAAAAAGCATTGAGACGGCAAGCGCCGTAACGGCAAATCGTTTCATGTTCAGCACCTCGGAGCGGGTTGAAAAAATTGAGCACAATCGGAAAGTTCATTGAATTTGTCCTATGCGCTCTGTAAGTTTTCCGTAAACTACATCCCCGAATCAATAAACCTTGGTGTAAGGATCCCTGCGCTGAGGCTAACGGACGAGGCTGAGCACTTTGTACATGATTATCAAAGGTGTAATCGATGTGACGAGGGCGTGATGATGGATGAGCAGATCACATTAAAGAAACTGGAAATCTTTGCTGTGTTCATGCATGTGGAAAATATCGGCAAGGCAGCTGAAATCCTCAAAATGAGCAGCGTGAGTGTGCATCGCGCTCTGCACTCTCTCGAAGAAGGCATCGGATGTCCGCTGTTTGTACACAAAGGACGCAATTTGTTGCCGCTTCAAACGGCTCGAGTGCTCTACCAGAACAGCCGGCATGTTCTTGGAGATCTTGAGAAGGCCGTTGCGGAAACCCGCCGTCTCGGAGGGGTCGGCAGCGATTTGATGAGACTGGGAACGCTTTACTCGTTGACGGTTCGAACCGTCCCTCAGTTGATCCTGGGAACTAAATTCAGACGGGAAAACATCGAATACGAGCTTTGCATGGGAAGCAATGAGAATCTCATGTGCAAACTGTCTGAAAATCAACTTGATGTCATCATCATCGACGCCCAAAAAACGCCGATCAATCGCTCGCGTTTTGAGGTTTTGCCACTGTTTGTCGATGAGCTTTACTTGGTGGTTCCGTCAAGTTACAGAATCGACTCCGACGGTCGCTCGGAGATGGACTTGAAGGACTTCAAGGATGAAAAGTTCATCACGCTTTCCGAAGGATTCGCTACGAGTGCCGACTTTGACAGAGCATTTGAATTGGCGAATTTCCAACCTCGGATCGTGACGAAAGTCAAAGACATCTTCTCCCTTCTGAGCTTGGTGCAGGCTGGTTTGGGTATGGCTTTGTTGCCTCATCGAATGAGCCGAGTCTACGAAAGTACCGTCAAGTTTTTGCGTCTGACGGAAAAGTACCGACAGTACCAACATATCAGCATTATTTTCGACAGAAGCCGCGAGCATGAACCCAACTTGCTGGCTCTAGTCGCAGAAGGGCGTATGTACTCGCGAAGACGAGATCTTATTGTGCCGAAACACTTCGACATTCCAACCAGTCTTTGAGCTTTTCGACGTTTGTTTCAGCGCAAGAGACGACATTTTCCGAACCGAATTCGGCCGCGTTGAGTTTTGTGAGTATGTTGCCCGGCGGCAATTCGATGGCCAGACGCGCGCCACGTTCATGGGCGGCAATGGCTACGTCGTGCCACCGCGTCATGCGAGCCATGTTGCGTACAAGATCCGCTTTGATTGCCTCAGGTTGCCACACGGCTCTTCCCGTACTTCCGCTCAAATAGGTGCAACAAGGGCGTTTTAAAGAAACCGAATCAAAGGCTTGAGCCAGCTGTTCGGAAGCATCCTGAAGAAGTTTGCAATGTGATGGAACAGAAATGTTGATGCGTTGGACGCGATTGGCCCCTTTCTCTAGAGCTTGTTGACAGACGTCAGCCATGCCTTCTTCGCTTCCGGCAATCACAATCTGGGTTTCCGCGTTGTAGTTGGCAATGTAGACACCAGACGTTGCCAGACACAATCGTTCCACTTTATCGAAATGCAGGCCGATGATGACGGTCATTCCGTAACCGGAAGGATACGCATGTTCCATCAGTTCACCACGCAAGGCGACCAGTCTTACCGCATCGTCAAATTCAAGAGATCCGCAGCAGACAGCGGCGGCAAAGGCACCGATGGAAAGTCCCGCTACGAAATCGGGACGAATACCGGCAGCTTTCAGTGTTTCGCCTTGTGCCGTTGCGCTGATCAAAAGACAGAGCTGTACAGCGTGGGTGTGTTCAAGAGCTTGAGCTGAGTCGATACCGAAAAGGTCTTTGTTCAGCGCTTCACTGGCTTGGGATAACCATTTTTCGCGGTGAGCAATGTTTTCGAGCATCCCGGGATACTGAACGCCTTGACCGGGAAAACAGAAAAAAAGTTTGGCAGTCATTGCACTTCCTCGAAATTCCATGGATCGTGTGTCAAAAAGGGGCCAGAGGCGGTTTTGAGCAAAACTCGTTTAGCTGAGAGCCATTCGGTCAAAGCAAAGCCTCCGACTCCCGTATCGATTTGCGTATCAACGCTGCAGTGGCAGGAATGAATGGTTTCGGTCCATTCTTGAAGTTGCGCTCGGTGAAGTTTTTTTCGGGAACGAATCACGATATCCAAGTCGCTTTGGGGGTGTATCGCGCAAATGCCGCTTGCCAGAGAAAATCCAGTGCTTCCGGTGATTCCCCAGGAAAATGGCCAAGGTTTACCGGCTAAAAATCGGGCGCTTTGAACGCAGGCGAAGTTTTGCCAAGGGCATGAACTTAAGTATTTAAGCGTTTCCTGTGGTCGCATGACGCGTTTGACGTCCGAAAGAGAAAGCCACAGAGCTGCACGTTCCGAACGCAGTCGACCGCGTGCTCCTACAGCAATAAGTCCGGGTCGCGAGTGAGCTCGGCGCACCACGAAGGGCATATCCGGCGTCCAAAGACGGATGAGCCATGACGGTTTGTCGCCGGACAAAGCTTCCAGAGAATCCGACCACACGAGATCATGGGCGTTAAGCGGTGTATTCATGGCTGAGGGAGTCTGGGACTTTTGTTTCTTTGATGCGGAGCTTAGCGCAGGATTCTTTCGGTTTTTGTCGGATTTGTTCGCATTGTGAATGTGATGGTGTCATCTAGGTATTTGAATTTAAATGGGAAAAACGCATTGACCAAGGGTGTGCTTGCTGGATTGTTACGTTGAAGGTAATGATTGTTCGCTTGGCTTAATTGATGCTCTGATAGCAAAAAATCCATACTCAACACCGATAGACGAGGCGTTTCCGAAATGGAGGTTTCGGATAAGGCCGCAGATTTGGAGACTGGCATGGTGAAGAGTGAAGCCAAGATATGGGACACAAGGCGGCGAGCTAAGCAGGAACGACTGGCGCGACTCGCAAAACAGTCAAAAGTCGTTCAGACGGCTGATGCGGTTGAGGTGCTTGGTGCACTGCTCAAATCCGGTGACAAAGTCGTGATTGAGGGCAACAACCAGAAGCAAGCTGATTTTCTTGCACGTTGTTTGGCTCAAGTTGATCCCGAGAAGGTACACGATCTTCACATGATCATTCCGAGCATCAGTGTGCCGGAACATTTGGATATTTTTGAAAAAGGGATTGCCCGCAAGCTTGATTTTTCGTATTCCGGGCCGCAGAGCTTGAGAATTTCACAGCTCTTGGAAGATGGCGTACTGGAAATCGGCGCGGTTCATACCTATATCGAACTTTATTCTCGCCTCTATGTGGATCTGATTCCGAATGTAGTGATGATAGCTGCCTACAAGGCGGATCGGGCCGGCAACTTGTACACGGGACCGAGTACGGAAGACACCCCGGCTTTGATTGAAGCTGCGGCCTTTCATGACGGTATCGTGATCGCGCAGGTCAATGAGGTGGTCGATGACGTCTCGGATCTGCCGCGTGTGGATGTGCCGGCATCTTGGGTGGATGTGGTTGTTGTTGCGGACAAGCCGTTTTTCATTGAACCGCTTTTTACGAGGGATCCCCGACAGATCAAGAACCAGCATGTGTTGATGGCGATGATGGCAATCAAAGGCATCTACGCACGACACATGGTGACGAGCCTCAATCACGGTATCGGTTTCAATACGGCGGCAATTGAACTGCTGTTGCCGACCTACGGCGAATCGCTGGGGCTCAAAGGGAAGATTTGTCGAAATTGGTGTCTGAACCCCCATCCGACTCTGATTCCGGCCATCGAAAGCGGCTGGGTGGAAAGCGTGCATTGTTTCGGCGGTGAGCTGGGTATGGAGGATTACATCGCCGCGCGTCCCGATGTGTTTTTCACGGGTTCTGACGGCAGTATGCGTTCCAATCGTGCGTTCTGTCAGATGGCAGGGCAGTACGCAGTCGATATGTTCATTGGTTCGACACTGCAGATTGACCCGCAGGGAAACTCGTCGACTGTTACCAAGGCGCGTCTGTCCGGGTTCGGCGGCGCTCCGAATATGGGACACGATCCGCATGGACGCAGGCATGCTACCCGTGCATGGCTCGACATGATCAAGGCTAAGTCGCCGACAGCGCGAGGACACAAGCTTGTTGTGCAGATGGTCGAAACTTTCCAGGCCAAAGGGCAACCGACGTTTGTGGAGAATCTGGACGCTGTTGAAGTTGCCAAAAAGTCCGGCATGCCGTTGGCTCCTGTCATGATCTATGGAGACGATGTTACGCATGTGTTGACCGAAGAAGGCATTGCCTATGTCTATATGGCAGACAGTCTGCAGGAAAGAAAGGACATGATTGCGGCAGTGGCGGGGATTACGGATCTCGGACGCAGCGCCAGTCCTGAAACGGTCAGAAGATTGCGCAACGAAGGAAAAGTCGCTTATCCCGAAGACTTGGGGATTCGGCGTACTCAGGCAACGAGATCGCTGCTTGCGGCCAAGAGCATTGCCGATCTCGTGGAGTGGTCGGGCGGCTTATACAACCCGCCGGCGAAGTTTAGGAGCTGGTAATGGCGGCACGCCGTTCGACCATCCGCAACCTTGCCGATTTGGCTGTCGAGTGCCTGATTGACGAGGTCAACGTGTCGCCCAAGCCGGGTCTGGTTGATCGAAGGGGAAGCGGTGCGCACTGCGATATGACGTTGGCACTGATGGAACGATCCGCAGAAAGCCTGCGTTTGGCGTTCGAAGAGATGGCGTACGTTTCGTGGAACAGACGAATAGAGCTGTCTTTGCGAGAAGACATCGGTCGCATCGGACGACAAGCTGAGGCGGCGATGTTTGAAGCCACCGGCGGAGTCAATACGCACAAGGGAGCGATTTGGACGCTGGGATTGGCAGTGAGTGCAGCGGCGAGCCTTCAAAACGGGACTTGCCGGGAATTATTGAGCCGCACTGTTTCGCATTTGGCCAATCTGACCGACCGCTATGCCGGAAACCAAGAGACACACGGTTTGCGCGTCAAACGACTCTACGGAGGTTGTGGCGCGCGCGAAGAGGCACAAGCAGGGTTACCGCACGTTTTTTCGGTTGGTTTGCCAATGCTGATGCAATGTCGTCACCGGGGAGATGACTTGTGGATGCAGAACGTCAATGCTCTGCTAGCCATCATGGCAACGCTGGATGACACGTGTGTCATGTATCGCACGGGGCCGGCAGGACTGAGACAAGTGCAAAAAGGAGCCGTACGGGTGCTTTGCGCAGGCGGGATCGGCTGTGACGCGGGACAGGATGCTTTTGATGCATTGGAGGCGATGATGGTGCGGACAAAGGCTTCTCCCGGAGGGGCGGCGGATTTGCTGGCGGGGACATTCTTTTTTGATCGTGTTGCACATGTGATTTGAAGTATCAAAGGGGAAAAGCATATGCAGGAACTTTCCTTGACATATCCGGCGGGGCAGAAGCTGACCAAACACGTCGGTGTTCAGGTGGGCGTCGTGAGTTCGGGAGACATGGAAGTGCTGTTTGTTCCGGACGATTCGACGAATTTGGAAATTGAGATTGTTTCGTCGGCTGACAACAGCGCAAAGCGTTGGCAGGACTTGTTTGAAAGACTTTCGCTTTTCACGTGTTTCCCTGCCGGAAAAATGCAGATTCACGACTTCGGTGCAACGCCTGGTGTCGCTCGCTTGCGTATTGAACAATCTTTTGAAGAGGCGCTCTATGCCTAACCGTGAAAGCTTTATTGAATTGAGCGCTCGGGAGCGAGCCAAGGTTCTCTTGGACAAGGGAACATTTCGTGATCTTCTGGGGCCCTTTGACAGAATCGAGTCGCCGTGGCTGAAGCCGCAGGGAATTGTGCCGCAGGCTGACGACGGCATGGTTGTTGCCAAAGGCACGCTTGATGGGAAACCAACCGTTGTTGTGGCGATTGAAGGCGCGTTTCAAGGCGGCAGCATGGGTGAAGTGTCGGGAGCCAAGATGGCGGCGGCATTGGAACTGGCTGCACAGGATTGTAAGGCGGGCAAACCGGTTCAAGCGGTGCTTTGTCTGGAGACCGGTGGAGTGCGACTGCAGGAAGCCAATTTGGGACTGGCGGCCATTGCAGATATCCATGCGGCCATTGTCAATCTGAGACAGTACGTACCGGTCATCGGTGTGATTGCGGGTACCGTCGGTTGTTTCGGCGGTATGTCCATTGCGGCCGGTCTTTGCAGTTATCTCCTTGTGACCAAAGAGGCGCGGTTGGGACTCAATGGCCCTCAAGTCATCGAACAGGAAGCCGGTATCGCCGAATATGACTCCAGAAATAAGCCCTTCATTTGGGAAATGACGGGTGGTGAGACTCGCAGTCAGGCGCATTTTGTCGATTACTTGGTGGCTGATGATTTCGAGACGATCCGCAACGCGGTTGTGCACTGCGGACAACGCGGCGTACCGAGCCAATTCAGAAGCGACTGCTGTGAAGAATATTTGGCAAAGCTCAAAAGCTTTGATTCGACCAAACAGGCAAACAAAACGGAAATTCTCAATCTTTTTGGAAAGGAGTCGTAGATGACACAGTTCAAAAGCCGGGGAGAGCTTTGGTTTTCTCTGCTGACGAACGGAGCACAAAGGGTTCCGACGTCGTCGAACTCCGTGATTTGTGCGGATTATGAGGGAGTGCGCTTTCTCGCTGTGATTCCGGATGAAGAAAATCCATATCCGCGTGCACGACATGGAGAAGTCGGACTTCTGGAAGGATGGTCGCTGGCAGACATCATTGAGCGAACGATTCAAGAGGATGCGGACAAATCGCAAAAGCGTCCCATTGTGGCTGTGGTGGATGTTCCGAGCCAGGCCTACGGGCGTCGGGAAGAGGCATTCGGAATTCACCAGTCGTTGGCCTCAGCCGTAGCCGCCTATGCCAAAGCTCGCAATGCAGGGCACCCGGTTGTGGCTCTTATCGTCGGTAAGGCCATGTCAGGAGCTTTCTTAGCACACGGCTATCAAGCTGGCACGCTGCTTGCTTTTGATGATCCAGGGGTACTGATTCACGCGATGGGGAAAAAGTCGGCGGCGCGTATTACCTTGCGTACCGTCGAAGAGCTCGACGCGTTTGCATCCACGGTTCCGCCGATGGCCTATGACATCAAGCATTACGCAACGTTAGGACTTTTGCATGAACTCTTGGAGGTGCACCAACCTGATGCACCGAGTCCGGAAATGGTGCAAAAGGTCAGAGATGCTGTAGCAAAAGGGATCGAACACGCGCGTGCGACGCAGTCGGAACTGCTTTCGGATCGCTTCAGCTCGCCCAATCGACAGGCTTCAGTATGCGTCAGACAGCGCATGAGGGAAGTTTGGAACTGATTTCGACTTTACTTGGGAGAAAGTAAAAATGACAATGCTTCTCGCGACGATCATCATTATTGCGATGGTCTACGGCTTAATTAAGAAGTATGAAACCCGAACTGTACTGATTGCAGGCGGTTTGGCGCTTGCCTGTCTGGCGGGAGATCCGTTGGAACCTCTGAAGTCGTTTTCTCAATCCATGAAACAGGCAAAGGTGTTTGAAGTCATTATCGCCTGTATGGGTTTTGCGGCCGTGGTGAAGCTTACGGGGTGTCACACGCATCTGATAGCGGTGTTTGTGAAACTTCTTAAAAAGGCCGGACCGCTCATCATCATGGGTGCGGCACTGGCTACGATGGTCGTCAATAGTGCCATCCCAAGTGCGGCCGGCACGTCGGCAGCTGTCGGTACGATTCTGATTCCGCTTTTGATCGCTGCAAAAGTGCCGGCGCCGATTGCTGCGGCAACGATTATGGCGGGCTTGTACGGCGGCAACCTGAATCCCGGACACGTCCACCCGACGATCGTGGCTGAACTGGCTCAGCGTCCGTCCATTGAATTCGTGAGTATGGTCGCGTTCCCGCTCATCGGTTCCGTTGTTTGCTCCTCTCTCGTGCTGATCGGACTTTCCTATTACATGCGCAAAAAGGGCATCGGGATGGACACGCAGCTCGATGAAGGTGCCGGGGAACTTCCCGAAGGATTCAAGGTCAACTATCTGTATGCCGTCATCCCGTTGCTGCCTCTGATTATTCTGTTGCTTGGTAACACCGGAGCATTGCCGATGCTCAAGATGCCGGTTTCCCACGCCATGATTATCGGTGCGGTGGTGGCAATGCTCGCAACGCGCACCAACCCGGGTGATATTTCGAAAGCTTTCTTCAAGGGCATGGGCGATTCGTTCGGCGCCATTTTCGGCATCATCGTTGCTGCCAACATCTTTGTGGCCGGTATGAAGTCCTGCGGCATCATTCAGGAACTCATCGAAGTGATGACGACGTCGCCTTCCATTGCCAAGGCAGCTTCCGTGATCGGACCGCTGTTTGTGGCTGTATTGTCCGGTACGGGTGAGGCTGCTTCCATCGCGTTTAACAATGCTGTGACGGCGCATGCTCCTTCCTTCGGTTTGGACATCATGAACATGGGTGCCATGACGGTGCTTTCCGGCGGTATCGGACGTTCGATTTCTCCGGTGGCGGGCGCCATGATCATCTGTGCGGGGCTTGCAAAGGTCAATCCCATTACGGTCACGCGCTGGATTGCCTTGCCGATGCTCGTGGCTTTGGCATTCGTCACGATTTGCCTCTATGTGATTTAGTGAGGTGAAGCATGTCCAAAGAATCGTTGTTGAAGGAATTTTGTGAACTCGTAACCATTCCGGTGCAGTCAAAAGACGAACGAGCAATCTGTGATGTACTCAAGGCCAAGCTTAACGAAATCGGCCTGAGCGTTTACGAGGACGGTACTGCGGAAAAGGTGGGAGGTAATACCGGCAATGTTCTAGCGGTGTTAAAAGGCACTGTGGATGCTCCTGCCGTGCTGTTCTCCTCTCACATGGATCGAGTCAAGAACCCGGGAAAGATCACGCCGATCATTGATGAGGAGGCAGGCATTATCCGTAGCGACGGGACCTCCATTCTGGCAGCCGACGACGTTTCGGGGATTGTTGCGATTCTCGATTGCCTTCGTGCGATCAAAGCAAGCGGAGTTGACCACGGTGATATTGAAGTGGCGTTTTCCGTCTGCGAGGAAATCGGCGTGCAAGGTTCAAAGCATATGGACTTCGGCCGGTTCAAGGCCAAGCAAGCGTATGTCGTTGACTGCCCGGGGCGTATCGGCAAAATCGTTACCCAGGCGCCCACGAAGTGCAAGATCGTTGTTCATGTCAAAGGCATCAAGGCTCACGCCGGTAATGAACCGGAAAAGGGGCTCAACGCCATCAAAGTGGCTGCAACGGCTCTGGCTCAAATGCCGGAAGGTCGCATCTCTCCTGAAGTGACCTCCAATTTCGGCATGATCTGTGGGGGTACCGGAACAAATGTGGTTTGCGACAGCGTCACCATCACGGGTGAGGCACGCGGAACCGATGACGAAGCGCTTAACCGTTATCTGGAGAAAGTCAAAGCGATCTTTGCTAAAACGGCTGAACAGTTCAAGACCGAAATCGAGGTAACGGTCGATCTTCTGTATCACACATTCCGAGTGGATGAAAATGCTCCTGCTGTTCAGACACTGCTTCAGGCAATGAGGCAGGAAGGTATTGAAGGATACTGTACGGCCGGCGGAGGCGGCAGCGACGGTAATCATTTCAACTGGAACGGTATCCCGGCAGTCGTGATGGCATTGGGGTACTCGAAGAATCACACCAACGCGGAACAGATTTATTACGACGATATTTTTGCCTGCAGTCGGGTGTTGCGGCATGTTGTTGAAATAACGGCGAAACAGCGATAGTGCTTCGGGGACATTTTCGCAGAGACAAAAGCGACAGGAATTGGCAGTTTCTGTCGCTATTTTGTTATTTCACAAGCCACGCAGTTATCCACATCGCAACAGCACTGTTTACCAGACAAATCCCGAACATGGCAGGCCAAATTTTTCGGGAGACGCCGGCGGTTCCCAAAACCCTGGCGGCAAATTGAAACAGAGCTCCCATGAGATATAGCCCAGGCATCAGAATAGTGGCATCGGCAGCCGAGAGGGTGCCGGAAGCAAAAAGGGAAACGATGGTACCTACAGCTGCGGCATTCGAAAGGATTGCGGTAGCCAACACGACAGCGGCCTCTCCGGGAAGGGACCACACGTGCATAAGGGGAGTAAAGATGTCGCCGATAAGGCTCATGGCTCCACAGGCTTCTAAAACGGAAATGAAGATAAAAGCCACCATGACGCGCGGCAGTATCCCGTAAAGAGCTAAATTCAAGCCGCTTTTGCAACCTGAGAAGAAAGCCTGAGAGGCAGATTGAGGTGTTTCGCTCATCGGGTTACCTCCGATTGGCGGAATAGCCGAAGCGTGAGTCGCATAAGGTTTGCACCTAAAAATTTGGCGGCAATGATGACCAACAGGATATTTCCGATGGGCGTCACAATGATTGGCAGCAACGCTAAGCCGTTGGAGTAGACATTGATGAGCGTTCCGCTTGAGGAGAATTGCCACATGGCAAGAATATTGCGCTCCTTGTCCGTAATGGCGCCGGAGTTATGAAGTTCCTTGGTTGCCATTGCTCCGGCATCACTGGATTGCAGTGAAATAAACATGGCTACGGTGGTGATTCCCGGCAAGCCTGTCAGGAAGCGAACAGGAGCGGAAAAGAGGCGTTGAGCAGCTTTATCGGTATTCCAAAATTGCAATACGTTCAAAATGCCGCAGGTAATCATGATTGAAGGGATCAGACCGAGGCAGTAAATGAAGCCAGCTTTGGCCCCGGTACCGTGTTTGAGTGTCACGTCGCAGACTTCTGTGCCGTTGGGGAACTGCAAACAACCAAAAGAACCAATGAGTGATTGGAAATCCAGAAAAAAGGAGGAACCCTCCGGCACGAACCAGGCTCCAATACCAGCGAAACAAAATATCAGAACGGCCAGACCGAAGTAGGCCAACAGTGTTTGACGCATGAGGCTTAACTTTTCAGATCAGGATGGCTACGCCATCCGTGTTTGATGCATTTGAGAATTTCCATCACGCAATGAGACCGGTAACGATCCCGAGCCACGACAGCGTGAACCAAATGGTCCGGAATCGGCCAATCCGGCAAAACTCTGACAAGCCGTCCGGCTTCAATATCTCGGCGACACAGGTAGTCGGGAGTCGTCAACGCAATGCCCATTCCGGCAATTGCCATTTGATTGATGGCATAAACCGAGCTTGAAAAAACGGTTGCATTGAACGTCAGCGGTTCCAACACGTGCCCTCTGCGCACAAATAGCCGCTTTTCGGCCATGCCGCCGCTGTAGCGAAGTGCACGATGATTGATGAGTTCTGACGGGTGCTTAGGCATGCCGTATTTTTCGATGTAGGCGGGACTGGCCGTCATACCGCGGGAAAACGTGCCGATGTGTTCACTGCCTGATGGAATAAAGGAACCTGTTACCAGCGCGATGTCAACGCTGTCGCGATTGGGTTCCTGGGCTTCCGAGTTTGCAAGCATGTTGATATGCACGTCTGGGTGCAGCCTTTGAAATTCGGCAAGCCACTTCCAGAGGAGTTCATCGATGATGGTCGGCGGAGCTGCAATGCGAACAAGTCCCTTGAGGTGGGCGGTGTCGGGCTTGATCTTCTGCAGAAAATCGTCGTAAACATCTAACATGGACTGCGCTTGCATCAGGGCATCAACGCCGGCGGTGGTTAATGACAAAGAACGAGTGCTACGGGATAAAAACCTCACGCCAAGCGAGGATTCAAGCGCAGAAAGCTTGCGGCTGATGGTCGAAGGATCAACCTGATGATCTTTGGCAACTGCACTGATGGAGCCTTTATGGCAAACCTCAATAAATAAACGCCACAGCGCCAAATTATTGGTGAGATTTGTGTGGGAGAGCGACATTAGAGACAGTCAAGCTTCTGTTTTTTTACCAGTTAAATTAGCGCGGAATAAGGGGATTTTATTGCATGACAGTTTTGCGTTTTATGCACAAATCCGACAATAAACTGACAAATATAGACATTTCAAACACTTTTGTGGAATGTACAAATCAGAAAAACCGGAGGAGGGAAAAATGCAAAAATCTCGTCGAGACTTGTTGAAATCGGCTGTCGCAGGCGGCCTAACCATGGGTGTTTTGAGTAAAGCATCTGCAATGCCGACAGATCGGCCGGATAAATGGGATGCATCCTACGATGTGGTTGTGGTGGGTGCTGGCGGTGCAGGTTTGGCCGCTGCAGCTCACGCAGCCGAACAGGGACTCAAGGTGCTTCTGCTTGAAAAGTTGGCCTTTGTGGGCGGTTCATCGGCGATTTGCGGCGGCGGATCCACGGTAGCTTGCACGGAGCATCAGAAGAAATTGGGCATTAAGGACTCCAAGGAGCAGCTCTATCGAGACATCATGAAGGTGGGCGGCAACCTCAATGATCCTAAAGTGGTTCAGACATTTACGGATCATGTGCTTGAGGTTTACAACTGGTTCATGGCTCACGGTGGCAAGCTCAACAAAGAACATTTGACGGGCAATGTGTCGGTTCCTCGTAACCACCAGATCAATCCGGGATCCGTTTTGTCGGGACTCCAGAAATTGGCCGAGTCAAAAGGTGTCAAGATCATGACTTCGACGCCTGCCGTTCGCCTGGCTTATGACAGTAAGAAACACGCGATCGTAGGTGTGTATGCGAAGTCGGAAGAAAAAGAAATGGCAATTGAAGCAAAGAAAGGCGTTATTCTGACGTCGGGAGGCTTTGCTCGCAACAAGAAGATGCTTGCGCAATATGTTCCCCGTATGGCCAATACGTTGGCCATTTGCGGAATGGGAAGCGACGGCGACGGATTGAAGATGGCTCAAGCCTACGGGGCGGATGTTGCTGATATGCCCTACATCAAGGCAACCTTTGCGTTCAATACCAAACCGCAGTCAATCAGTGACTCCGCTTATCCGTTCTGGCTGGGCGGCATCGTGGTCAACAAAGCCGGCAAACGTTTTGTCAATGAGTCCATTCCCAAGAAGGACGTCGGTGATTACGTTCTCGAACAGGAAGGCGGTATCGGGTACATCGTTTACGATGAACCGGTTCGTCAGGAGTCCCTGAAGGCAGCACGTAACAACGGTAGCGTGTTGCAGTCCGAAGAACGTGGACTCGTCTTTAAGGGCCAGACAATCGGAGAAGCTGCGGCGAAGGCAGGGTTGGATCCGAAGGTCGTTGAGGCGACGGTCAAGGCTTATAACAGCGATATTGAGAAATACGGTGAAGATCGCGTATTCGGTCGTAAGCATCAGGCCGGTGAAATGGGTAAGTTGCGTCCGATTAACAAGCCGCCGTTCTATGTGTTCCCGGGTACCGCTGTGCTGTTAGCTACCTATTGCGGCGTCAAGATCAACGAAAAAACGGAGGTCATTGATGTCTTCGGCAACAAGATCCCAGGACTTTATGCGGCCGGGGAAGTAACCGGTGGCTTCCACGGGAAGACGTACATGTCAGGGACGGCCTTCATCAAAGGCTTGGTGTTTGGTTATGTCGCGGCCAATACGGTTGTACAGGCATCAAAAGGAAAAGCCTAACGAGAAGTGAGTCTCTTTTAACCGAGCGGGACTTTTAACTGAGTCCCGAAATTCTCGCCGCTATCTTTGTGCACTTTTAAGCAAAGATGGCGGCGAAATTTTATGTTTCGAAGATCAAAGAAAGATTTTTTCTCTTTGTTGAAAAATTTAAAGAAGAAAATTTTTTTTGATTTCTCTAATTGGAAACGAAATTTTTGTCAATGTTCTTTAACTTTGGCGGGACGATTTTGCAAGATAGCGGGAAAAAGATGTTGAATGTCATAACGGATCCGTAGATATAACAATCTAAAACTTTGTTGTTGTATTGCTCAGGAACGCTTAAATAAAAATGGACATGAGTACAATTTTTTCCGTCCATTCTTTGTGATATGTAGAGATGGTTTAAGTGCAGTCTTTCTTCAAATTTAACGCGGTCAGTCGAAATCAAGCAATTTTTGACCTGTATGCCACATATCTTTGTTTCATTTTCACCGGGAATGATGTCAAGACACACGAGAAATCTATTTTCTGATTGATCGTTTCTGATGTCTCGGATGTAACATTTGGGTCTCGACTGAAGGTTTGTCTTCATAAAGGCAGCAAGCGCAAATGTCAGTGCAAATATTGCAACAAGACAAGTTGAAATATCTAGGGGACTGAGTTTCTGTTCAATTGGGGAGAGAAGAAAGTCTGTTCCTTTTAAAGGGATGCCTAAAATATTAAGCATTGCAACTATGGATAAAATGAAAACCAGAGTAGCAAGAATAATTTCTTTGCTGGCTTTGATATAGTATTTGATATTTGGGGAAATATTGAATTTCATATCGGTTTTAATGGGTGGTGAAGAATAAGATCATTTATGTCGATTTTGGAGAGTATTAGACATAACTCTAGAAGTTTGATTCTGAAAAATGAAATATAGGTTGAGTGTTGGAATGTTCGTCTGATAGGTAAGTTTTGAGTCAAGGTGAAATGATAGAAAGGAAACGTTGATGTTGTACAACATGCGCGCGCAACTTCAAATCTAAATTGATTGCGAGAGAAGACCGTCCCAATAGACACAGGTGGGATCAAAGGTCAACGTTGTCAGCCAGCACAGATGGATTTCCAAAAGGAGGGAAATATGACTAACCGACGCAATTTCATTAAAGCCGGATTGTTTAGCACTATGACAGCAGGCTTGTCACATGAGGCTGTTGCTGTGTCTGTGAAGGCACCTGTTAAATACGATGACGCATATGACTTTGTTGTGATTGGAGCAGGAAACGCAGGATTAAGTGCGGCCGGTTATGCTGCCCAAGCAGGTCTAAGTGTTGTGGTACTGGAAAAGATGCCGACTGTGGGCGGGTCTTCTGCAATTTGTGGTGGTAGTTGGGCTGCCAGTGGAACACAGATGCAAAAAGACGCAGGGGTGAAAGACAGCGAAGAAATTTTTGTTGAGGATATGCTTAAGACTGGTGGGCACATGAATGATCCCGAGCTTGTGAAAGCCTATGTCAGAGAGACTAATCGAGAATATGAGTGGCTATTGAAGAACGGTGTAAAGGCTCTTGATGTGCACGCAGCCGGAGGTATGAGTGTTCCGCGCGTACATGCATTCCGTCCTTCGGAGGTTGTTGAGTTTTACAGAAGTTATGCAGTAAAGCATGGAGCAAAGATTGAGCTCAGAACAACGGCAGAACGCTTGCTGTGGGATTCTGAGAAAGAATGTGTGGCAGGTGTGCGTGTAAAGGCCCGAGGAAAGACCAAGAATATTCAGGCCCGTTATGGCGTTTTGTTGGCTTCCGGTGGTTTTGCTCGAAATCCGGAGCTTCTGGGCAAATATGTTCCAGCTATGAAGAGCGCATGGGCGGTTGCCGGTCTTGGCAATACAGGTGACGGTCTGAAGATGGGGTTATCTTTGGGGGCCGATGTTCTTGATACCAACTACATTAAGGCTACCTACGGCTTCAAACCTCAGGGCTCAGCGAGCGAGAAAAGCTACATTTACTACAACGGCGGCATTATCGTGAACAAAGAAGGAAAGCGATTTGTGAATGAATCGATTTCCTACAAGCTTATTGGGGACAAGGCTTTGACACAGCCGGAAGCCAAGACTTTTACGGTTTTTGACAACAAGGTTCGTCAGGCAGGTATGAAGGCAGACCGTCGTGAGATTCCCTTCTGGAAGGATGTTGAGACCAAGGGGACGTCGCCCATGGGGGTTTGTCGGGAAGACAATTGAGGAAGCTGCTGAAAAGGCTGGAATCCCGCCCAAGCAACTTGCTGAGACAATTAGGACGTATAACGAAACAGCACCCGTTGGAAAGGATCCTCTGGGGCGCAAAACTCTTTCCGGGGGTGTGGGCAAGCCAGTACCGTTAACTGAAGGTCCGTTCGTTGTAATGCCGGCGACTGCGGCCATGATTGCGACGTATTGCGGCTTGAAAGTTGACACGAAGGCCAGAGTGATTGATGTTTATGGGGAACCAATTTCTGGACTGTATGCGGCAGGAGAAATCTGCGGCGGATTCCACGGCGCGGCTTACATGACGGGGACGGCTTTTTCAAAGGCTGCGGCTTTCGGACGCGTGGCAGCTGAGCAAGTAGAGAAAGTGAAGAAAGCGGGAAAATAATCGATTAGCCCATAAAACATAAAAAGGTGCTCGATAGACTTTTATCTTGAGAGCACCTTTTTTTTCTGGACTGTTTTTAGGGAACATTCCCGAAATCAAATTTGTGGCATTGATTGCAGTAGTTGACAGAAGCTTCATGCTGCATATGACAAAGTGTGCATTCGCCGTTATGCGGTGCAGTGTGAGGGTTGGGCGTGAATTTCTTGGTCTTCTCAACGAGCGCAGCTTTAGGATGGCATTTCACGCACGTTGTCTCATCCGGATATTCGATGTTATTCATATCTTTTCCGTGGCAAACAGTACAAGCAACACCTTTGGCAACATGGCGATCGGCTCCGAAAGGACCCTTTTCTTGCGCGTTGACGGCAGTACAGAGAAGAGCGAAACCAATCGAAGCGACCAAGTAAGTCTTTAGGGGCATAAGGACTCCGTTAGAAAGAAATAACGCTCGGCTAGGGGAGAATGGAAAAACCGAGCGTTATGGGGAGAGTTAAATACGACTAACCGGCTTTACCGACAATATCTTTAACAGCGATGCGGCCGAATGCCATAGCCTTGGAGAAGGCTGTGCCGTTCATGTACGCAGCGCCATGAACGCCACCGGTCATTTCGCCGGCAGCCCATAACCCGGGAATAACGTCACCGAAAACATCAATCACTTGTGCTTTGGGGTTGATGCGGACACCGCAGTAGGTTGCAATCATTGCTCCGGTTGCAGGGAAGATAAAGAACGGTGCTTTTTCGATCTTTTTGAGTTTGCTCTTTCCGGCCGCAAGCCCCTGGCGACCGAAGTCTTCATCCTTTCCGGAGTCGACAAAACTGTTGTAGCGTTTGACAGTTTCAGCGACAGCTTTGGGATCAAGCCCGGCTTTTTGTGCAGCCTCTTCAATCGTGTTGCCAATGCTTACGTAATCCGGTTTCTCGCCCTTGTCGATGGGATTCCACAGATAACCGTCTTGTGTTGGGTTTTTCTTGGCAGCATCACGGCGGATCTCGTCATCAAGAATCAGCCAGCTCTTCCCTTCTGGTTGAGCAAAAGCCCAGTCAGCAAACAGTTTGTAGGAAACCGACTCATTGCCGAAACGCTTGCCGAGTTTGTTAATAGCAATGGCGCCCATGTACTGACTGTTGGATTTCTGAGCGATGGTAGTTGCAGTGGGAGCAAAACCATAAGTGGCTTTGATGTAGTTGGTGTCGATCATGTCGGCACCGTAGGCCTGAGCCATGAGAATTCCGTCGCCCTGAGTTCCGAGACCGGCAATAACAGCTGCATTTTCAAGCTGCGGTGCGTATTTCTTGAGCATTTGAGGATTGCGAGAGAATCCACCGGCAGCCGGTACGACACCTTTCAAAGCGCGAATGGTGATGGTTTTGCCGCGTCGGCTTGCCTTGACACCGCAGATCCGATTTGATTTGTTGTCCCAGAGAAGGCGTTCCGCTTTGACTCTGGTCATGATCTGAGCACCTTTGTCTGTTGCTGTTTTGCGCAAGAATTCGATCACTTGGCCGGGCTTTACGACGAGTGAACGAGGGACGCTCTGACCGCCGGCCATGTTGAGAGCAAGCGGTTCAATTTTTCCAACTGTGTGTACCCACTTCCAGGTTTCGTTGTTTTCTTTGACGTAAGCTTTGACAACTTCAAGGTCGTTTTTCTGCATGCCGCAGTCCATCATGTCCTTGACGAAAAGTTCCTCGCTGTCTTTGACGCCCTGCTTAATTTGAAGTTCCGATCCGCTCACTGCCCACTTGCCACCACAGATGACGGAGGATCCGCCAACGACCGGTTCTTTTTCCAAGACGATGCATTTAACGCCAAGCAGCCCGGCTTGTGCAGCAGCAGCCAGTCCAGCCCCGCCAGCGCCCACAATGACGATATCGGTTGTCATATCCCACTTCTCGGTGGTGGAAGGAGTGGCGAAAGCGGGCGCAGCAACAGCAGAGCCGATGAAAGCGCTTGTGAAACCCAAAAAGTTTCTACGATTGAGATTGGTCATAGCGTTCTCTCCATCTTCTACAGTGGTTAGAAGGATCAGGGAAACTCGTCATGCGACCAGCCCCTGTCCGAGCATTTTTTGATCTCTATTTCAATTTAAGAACGCTTGTGCGCGCGCACCTTGCTCGTGGTCAGGAAATTGTGATTTAGAAATATGGCCTCTCAGAGAGACATGGCAAGATGGCATTACAAAAACCGGGCCTAGGCAATAAGGAGGAGCTTGTGAGCGGGTGGTTGAAGAGGTTTTTGACCATCGGTCTGTGTTGTTTCTGCATGACGGGTGAATGTCTGACCGCAGAAAGCGACGAAATAGTCCTTTACAGTAATGAATTTTCGTTGCCGGGACTCAAGATGAGTGTGGCAGATCGAACGATTGATGTTGTGTCAAAAGCAGTGGCTCCGCGCAAGTTGGTTATAAAGACAGTTAGTTTGCCGGAGCTTGAGGGAGCGATTCTGCAAAGAAAAGCTGATATTGCGATCGTCGGTTCGGCTATCTATTGGCGCAACATCCAAAACGGAATGCGTGACATTGCTACGCTTGTGACGCCATTGCAACCGGATCCCGATCATGCTGTCGGAGCCCTGATCGTTACGCTCAAAGATAGAAGTGACATCCAGAACATCCAGGATTTGAAAGGCAAACGGTTGGGGGTGAATTTGCCCAACGGATTTCAGTGTTACTTAACACTGCTCAAGGACTTGGCTGACCAGGGATACGATCACAAGCATTTTTTCTCAAACGTCACAGCATATGGGTTGCTGCCGCAACGACGTCTTGATGCCTTGAAGCGAGGGGAAGTGGATGCTGTGACTCTCAATGCATGTTACGCAGAGCGAATGAGGAAACAGGGCATTGATGTTTTGGACGGACTCAAACCCGTTGGTGTCCGGGATCAGTCGGAAGTTCGATGTATGACTTCTACGTCGCTTTATCCCAATTGGAGTTTTCTGATTTCGCCGAATTTGGACACTCAGACAATCGTCAAAATCGCTTCGGCATTACATCGGATTTCACCGGGCGAAGACGGGCAGTATTGGTCGATTGCCAGTTCCTTTACGGCAGCCGATGAGTTGTACAGAACGCTGAAGATGGGACCGTACGCGTATCTTGACGATTGGACGCTGGAGCGCATCTGGTCTGAGTATAAGAGCGCACTGTTGTTCTGTGCTTTGCTTTTGCTTTTTGGGATTTGGCATTCTCTGCGAACTCAGCAATTGGTTAATGTGAGAACGCGGCAGCTTAATGAATCCTTTGCTGTTCAACAACGGCTTCAGGCTCAAGCAAAAGAGGCGGCCGACAAATATACGGCAATCAAACACGCTTTTTCAGTCAGTCAACTGTCGAGTCTTGTGGCTCACGAGCTAAGTCAACCTTTGGCGTCCGTGCTTTTATATGCACAAGGCTTGAAGGTGATGACACAAGATGCTGGACCGGATAGATGGGATCAAGCAAAGCTCAAAGAAGGAATTGACAAAATCATTGCAAGGACGAGCAGAGCACAGGAAATTGTCAAAACGGTACGTGCGTACGCCAAAGCAGATGACATTGACTTTTTAAGCATTGATCTTTGCAAGCTTCTGCGGCATGTCGTCAAACAAGTGTCGATTTCTCATCAGATAAAACGCACTCGGTTTTGCCTTCAGTTGCCAGATGACGCGGTGACGGTATCGGGATCACCGTTGGAATTGGAACTTGCCTTTGCCAATCTGATTCAAAACAGTCTGGAAGCAGTGGCTAAACAGCCGGAGCCGATGGTGAGCATCAGATTAGACAGGATAGATGACACTCGATGTTTAATCGTTTTTTCCGATAGTGGACCAGCGGTTAGTGATGAGGTCATTGACCGGATAAAAGAACCAGTGAAATCCTTAAAACCTGGAGGACTAGGGCTGGGATTGTCGATTGTGCACGCGATTGTAGAAAAGCATATGGGGCGACTAACTTTCGATAAGACGCCACAGGGTGGCGTTCGCGTCACAATTATTTTGCCGACTGAAGAAAAGCAGGACTGATATGCAAACCTTAAGCAAATCAAGTTTCATGATTCGGGCTGTAGATGATGATCCCGGTGTTTTGGATGCATTGCGCTTTGCCCTGGAGGCCAGCGGCTGGAAGATTCAAACTTATACGGAGCCACAAAAGTTTCTTGATGAGCTGGATTTGTCTCAACCGGGTTGCTTGATTTTGGACATTAGGATGCCTGAGATGACGGGTATTGAGCTACAGGAATTGCTCAATGCCCGCCAGTTTGATTTGCCCATTGTGTTTTTGACCGGACACGGAGACATGAACACAGCCATTCATGCTTTTCGGGCAGGAGCGTTTGATTTTCTGCAAAAGCCGGTTGATTTGGGAGAGCTGATTGCTGTTCTAGAGCGTGCGCTCAAAACGTGCGAACAAGATTACGCCGTTTGGGAAGCTTCGACGCCCACGGCGAAGTTTAGGCAGTTGACTCAACGCCAAAAGCAAGTGCTGCGGGATTTAGCAGATGGATTGGACAGCAAGGCAATCGCGGAACATTTGAACATCAGTTGTAGAACATTGCAGCGGCACCGGCAAAACGTTTTGAAGATTCTGGGACTTTCATCTCCTCAAGATGCAAGAGAATTTCTGCAAAAAGTTGAGCTTCCAGAAAAACTTTGAGTGCGTTTGGTAGACAAGTTGTAAGGATTAAATACCGGCTTACTGTTTATTAAAAAGACCTCAAAAGAAGCTCTTAAATGCTTTTGAATTTGTCTGTACGACATAGCTAGTTGGTCGCCTTTTAACGTATTGATTTAAAGGGAAATCTTAGAAACCGCAAAATGAGTTGTTAAAGCAGAACAACTGCTTTAAAAAAATTTAATACCCAGTGTCAGAAATAACTTGGCAGTGAGGGTTAGGGCGATTGTTAGACTGAATGCATGCAGTTGGAGCTGCATTTGAAAAAGTCTCTTACGATGTCTTTTTAGGAGAACAGTCTTGAAGAACATCGCCACAGTCAAGAAGAGCACGTACTTTGATTCAGTTACTCTCATGGGAGTCAGCAAACGACTCGAAAAACAGGAGGGTATCGTCAAAGTTTCCGTCAGCATGGGGACGGAGCTCAATCAGGGGCTTCTCAGAGAAGCTGGTCTTAATACTCCCGAAACAGATGCGGCAGGTCCCAATGATCTGATGATCGTCGTCGTTTGCGAAGACAATCACGACGAGGCGGAGATTCTACGTTTGGTTGAAGACGCATTGACGCGCCGAGAAGCTGCTGATGCGGCTCACGAGGCGGATCCGGCAACTATTCGTACAGCTTTGCATCGTACGCCGGAAGCAAATCTTGCCTTGATCAGTGTTCCGGGTGTGTATGCGGGGTTTGAAGCAAAACGTGCACTGCAAGCCGGTTTGAACGTCATGATCTTTTCGGACAATGTTTCCGTCGAAGAGGAAGTGGCGCTCAAAAAACTTGCGCATGAGAAAGGCCTGCTGGTGATGGGGCCGGACTGCGGTACGGCGGTTATCAACGGTGTGGGACTTGCGTTTGCCAATGGTCTGAGACGAGGTGAAGTCGGCGTTGTCGGCGCTTCGGGCACGGGTATGCAGGAAGTGACGGCTTTGCTGGACTGCGCCGGTGTCGGTATCAGTCAGGCGATCGGAACGGGTGGACGGGATCTCTCGGACGCTGTTGGAGGAGTCATGACGGCCGATGCCCTTTCAATGCTTGCGGCCGACGAACAAACGAAAGTGTTGGTAGTGATTGCGAAGTCGTGTGCCGGAAAGGCCGCGCAAAAGATCAGCGCAACGCTCGCCAATATCGAAAAGCCCACGGTTCTGTGTTTCCTGGAAAGTGGGGCCAGGGTTGTGGCGGCGGGCAACGTTGTGGTTGTTGATACGCTGGAAGATGCCGCACGTGAAGCAGCTCGGTTGGCAGGTGCTGACTTTGATGTTGAAAACGAAGCTGTGTTGTTCAACGAGGCTGCTCAGAGTCTTTCTGATTTGGCAGAGACTCAGCGGTATGTGCGCGGCATTTTCTGCGGTGGAACGCTTGCCAACGAATGCCGCAAGATCTTTAAAAAGGCATGTCCGCAAGCTTCGGTATTTTCCAATATTGCACACGAAGCCGATGAGAAATATGACGGTACGCAGGTGAAGGCCGATCTGTTCTTGGATATGGGCGACGATGAATTTACGGTGGGGCGCGCACACCCCATGATTGATCCGTCCATCCGCAATGATCGCGTGCTTGCAGAAGCGACCAATGAGAATGTTGGAGTCGTGCTCTTTGATGTTGTCCTCGGTTACGGTGCTGCGAGAGATCCTTTGGACGGATTGACGCAAGCGATAGAAACGGCACAGGCGGCTGTCAAAGAACAGGGCCGTCACGTGATTTTCTTGGCGCATGTGCTCGGCACGGATTCCGATCCGCAGAGTCGAGCAGCCGTTGTGGACGCCCTTCGGAAACTCGGCGTGATTGTTGCAGCGACCAACGCGCAGGCAGCTCGTCTGTGTGCTCGCCTTAAAAAGGAGATGGACAAATGACCGCGAGCGAACTCTTTTCCAAAGAACTCAAGGTTCTGAATATTGGCCCGACGTCCTTTGCCGACGAGCTGCATGCACAGAATGCAGATGTGACGCAAGTCGCCTGGAAGCCGATTGCCGGAGGAAATCCCGAACTGTTAAGTGCGCTGGCCTCATTGGATGATGCTGCGATTGATGCGGCAAACCAGGAAGCTTTGTCTCGCTATCTGGAAGGTGAACCGTACCTTATCGATTACAGTCTTGCCAAAGATGTGATTCCCGGAATGGAAGACCATATGCTTTTGCATGCCGGTCCTCCTATTACGTGGGATCGTATGTGCGGTCCGATGAAGGGCGCCATTATGGGGGCCATCATTTTCGAAGGCTGGGCAAAGACGCCGGAAGAGGCTGAGCAGTACGCCGCCTCAGGAAAAGTGAAATTTTCTCCGTGCCATGAACACAGTGCCGTGGGCCCGATGGCCGGTGTAATTGCTCCGCACATGGTGGTGTCCGTGTTCGAGAACCGGCGTTTTGGCAATCGGGCGTACTGTCCGGTTCCAGAAGGTATGGGCGGCAAACTTTTGCGTTACGGCGCCTACAGCCAAGAAGTGATCGATCGCTTGCATTGGATCCAAACGGAATATCTTGAAGTGCTGCGTGCTGCGCTTGCGGTCAGCGACGGTGGCATCGATACGAAGTCGCTTCAATTCCAGGCTCTGCATATGGGTGACGAAGGTCACAACCGCAACAAAGCCGGCACGAGCATGTTCCTGCGGGCGATTGCGCCTTTGATGATGAAGAGCGGTTTGCCGGCCGAAAAGATCATTCCTGTCTACGACTTCATCAACGGTAACGATGGCTTTTATCTGAGCATCAGTATGCCGACGTCGAAAGTGACGCTCGATCCGGTCAACGGAGTGAAGAACTCGACCATGGTGACAGCGATGGCCCGCAACGGTGTGGATTTCGGCATTCGAGTCGCAGGACTTCCCGGCGAGTGGTTTGTGGGACCCGCACAGATGGTCGACGGCCTGTATTTCCCGGGCTACGGGGATGAAGACGCCAATCCGGATATGGGTGACAGTTCCATTACGGAAACGGCAGGTCTGGGCGGTTTCGCTTTGTCCGGAGCACCGGCTATTGTCCAGCTGGTTGGCGGTTCGGCGGCGCAAGGTGTGGAGATCTCCAAGCGTATGTACGAAATCACCATCGGAGAAAACCTCAACTTCTCTCAGCCGGTTCTCAATTTCCGTGGATCTCCGACGGGGATTGACATCCGCAAGGTGGTTGAGACGGGGATTGTGCCGAAGATCACCACCGGCAGCGTGCATAAGTTGCCGGGTGAGGGTCAAATCGGTGCCGGTATCACGAATCCGCCGCTTGAGTGTTTTGAAAAGGCATTGATGCGATTTGCTCAAGTCTACGGACGCTGATCCTTTGACCTAAAGGGGTACGGCGGTAAAGCGAATCGTGGTTTTGCCGCCGTACGAAACCAATTTGTTAGAGCGTGAAATCATGAACGAAATTATCAACAATCCCGTCTTATGGCTGATCTGCTCGGTTACTGTCTTTATCGTTGCCTTGCAGGCGGGGCTTTTTGTGCGGTTGGCTCTGCGCAATGCTCAGAGTTTTGGGCTTTCCAGAGAAAAATGCTTTAAGGCGTTTCGTATCGGTATGGTGACGGCCTTCGGTCCGTCGTTGGGCATTCTCATCGTGATGGTCGGTCTGATGACCGTACTCGGTGAACCGCTGACCTGGATGCGTTTGTCCATGATCGTGTCGGCAGCCAATGAATTGACAGCGGCTCAAATCGGTGCGCAGGCCGTTGGCATTGAATTCAACAGCCCCGACTTCGGTACGGCAGCTCTCTTTGTTGCCTGGTTCGGCATGGCCATCAACGGTATCGGTTCGTTGGTGGGGGCTCTGGCGTTCTCGGGATCGCTTGAGAAAATGAAGGAAAAGATCAATGCCTACAACCCGAAGATTCTGCTCTTTGTGAGCGGTGCGGCCATGGCTTCGATCTACGGCAACCTTTCTTCCGGTGAAATCAAGACGGGCGGTGCCAACTTGGCGGCCTGGGTCGTCGGCGGCGTGTCGATGTACGTGCTGCAAAAGATCGGTGAAAAGTTCCCGAAGATTAAGGAATACAACCTCGGTTTGGCGATGATTCTGGGCACGATTGCCGGTGCTGTTGCCAAGTTTGCTTGACGGGAGAAAGGATATGTTGAACGAACAGACTTATCGTCAAAACTGGATTAATCCCGTACATCGAATCGGGCGTTGGACGCTTTCGCTTGTATGTATTACGTCTCTTTTCCCGGTGGCCTATCTGTACTTCGGCTATGACGTATTTCCGCCACTGGATTGGATTTGGAAGGATCTGCTGCTGATTACGGCGGGCTTCGGTTTGATCTGGATCATTGAGCCGTTGACCTTCTATCCGGCACTTGGTCTTTCGGGGTGCTATCTGGCCTTTATTTCCGGCAACATCGGCAACAGTAAATTGCCGGCGGCGATTCTTGCGCAGGAACTGACCGGCGTTGAACAGGGGACAAAACAAGCGGAAATCATTACCACTTGCGCCGTGGCCGGAGCAACGACAACAACGCTTATCGTGGTGGCAATCGGTGCTATCGGCGGTTCGCTGATTTTGGATCTTTTCCCGCCAGTCGTTGTTGAATCGGTGAAGAACTACGTTGTTCCGTCCATTTTCGGGGCTCTGATCATTTCCTTTGCCATGAAGTTCCCGAAGATCATTCCGTTTGCGGTACTCGTGCCGTTGGCCTGTCGCCTCTGGACGCCCTTCATCCCGTCGTACTGGTACGTGTTGATCACGATCTTGGTGACGGTGGCCGCAACGCTTGTGATCTATCGACAGCAGATTTATTCAAAGGAATAACAGTTGCGATAGTTGATCTGCACTTTCATCTTCACGGCAGCGAGCTTCAGCAAGCTGTCGTGAAGTCCACCTTTTTGGCTAGTAACAGCAAATCGGTATGCAAACCTTTCAGATCGCGCCCCGCCTCAATTTTGAGGAAATCCGTACTTTTGCCGCCGTTGTGGAACTCGGAAGTTTTTCAAAGGCAGCGGAAGCTCTGTTTCGAACTGCGGCAGCCGTCAGTTACCGCATCAACTCGCTCGAAGAGACGCTCGGTGTAGAACTGCTTGAACGTACGACGCGAGGGGTGGTGCCGACGCCGGCCGGCGCATGGCTCTACGACAAAGTGTCTGCGTTGCTGATCTGGCAAGAACATGTTCCAGCGGAAATTCAGCAGATTCGAAACGGCGTGGAGTCGAAGTTTGTGTTGGTCATCAACAACCTGCTCTACGACTCAACGTGTGTGGCCAATCTGTTGGCGGCGATCCGCAAGCGCTATCCGTACACGCAGCTTGAGGTCATTGAGAGCGTGTACAACGGGGTATGGGATGCGTTGATCTATAAGGAAGGCAGCGTTGCCATTGGGCTGCCGACGCATCATCCCATAGACGATCGCTACGAAACCAAGCCGATCGGAGTGATCGAATGGCACTTTGTGGTGTCGCCGACGCATCCTTTGGCGAAGTTTTCCTCTATCACGGGGCAGGACTTGCTTGAATTCCCCGTCATCAACATCGAGGACTCGTCTTTGCAGATGCAAAAACGATTGCCGTGGCGCATGCCCGGGCAGGAGGAAGTGTTGGTTCCCGATATGGCCACCAAAATCGAATGCCTGGCTCAAGGTGTCGGTGTGGGATTCCTGCCATATTCGAGTGCACGCCCATTGATCGAGAGTGGGCGTTTGGTTGAATTGCCGCTTTCGGAGAAGTTGCGATCCTCGTCGCCGATGTCGATCGGTTGGCCGAGAGCCGGCAGAGGTCGCATTGCAGAGTGGTTATTGCAACTCTTTTCGGAAAACTCTCCGATTATCCAACCGCTTCTTGAGCCATTGCATCGAAAAACGACTTCGTAGGGCTTTGCCGCCGATTGCATAGCGAAAAAATTTAAAAAGGAGCGCCGAATGTCAAAGTCCGACTCCACCAAACTCCTTCAAGTGACTCTGGCTTCCCTTTTCGGGACGATGCTGGAGTTTTACGACCACTTCATTTACGGCACGGCTGCCGCGGTGATTTTTCCCACGGTCTTTTTTGCAGGACTTGATAAAGATCTTGCGCTCCTGTTGTCCCTTGCCGTCTACGGAATTGCTTTTGTTTCGCGTCCTTTGGGTGCTCTGCTCTTCGGCCACTTCGGCGACAGAATCGGACGCCGCACGATTTTGATTGTTGTCTTGGTCTTGATGGGGACGGCAACCTTTTTAATCGGTTGCTTACCCAGTTTTGAGACGGCCGGCATGTTCGGCGCCTGTGCGCTTGTGTTTTTGCGACTGATGCAGGGGATTGCCTTAGGCGGCGAATGGGGCGGCGCGGCATTGATGGTCAACGAATATTGCCGCGGGACGCGTTATCAGGGGTTGCTCGGCAGTATTGTCCAGATTGCCTCTCCTTTGGGCTTCTTGTTTGCTTCCGGTGTGTTTGCAATTGTCACGTATGTGTCGACACCGGAAGAGCTGATGAGTATCACTTGGCGTTATCCGTTCTTCGCAAGCATTGTGCTGGTGGGACTCGGTGTTTTTATTCGCAGTCGAATTGATGAATCTCCGGAATTTGAAAACCTCAAGGCAAATAAGGATCTCTCCGATCATCAACCCGTCTTGATTGTGTTCCGTCATCACTGGAAAAACCTGCTGCTTGCAATCGGTACTCGCATTGGATCGGATGCGGCGTTTTATGTGTTCGCATTGTTTCCTTTGGTATTTTTGCCCGCGATTGGAGTCGACAAACAGGTGGCGATCAATGCCGGGATTGTGGCTTCAATCGGTCAGGCAAGCGGCATTCCGCTCTTTGGTTGGCTCTGTGACAAGTGGGGAACGCGCAAAGTTCTGTTGCTGGGATCGATCATCAATATCGCATGGCTTTTGATCTTTTTCCCGATGCTTTCAACGGCGTCGTCCGGAGTGATCTACTTTGCCGCATTCGGAGCGCTTTTCTGTCTGGCTGCAATGTGGGCGCCTCTGGCTGCGCATTTGCCGAAAATGTTTCCGGTGGAGGTTCGTTTTACGGGGGCCGGAGTTGGTTTCCAAGCGGCCGGCATTCTGGGCGGAGCCATCGCACCGACCATTTGTGTTTCCCTCTTTAGTGCCTGGCAATCAACAGTGCCTGTCGTGGTGTATCTCACGATACTTCTGCTGCTTGCCTACGTTTGTGTCTATACGACAAAAACGGAATAAGGAAAGTGGGAGTTCGGCATGTCGGATCAAATTCAGGCACTTAGGCACGCGGTCAGTCGACAGAGACGGATGGCCGGCGACTTAAACGGCCGTGTGCACTCAGTGTTTCGGCATGCCGTTAATTTCTTGATGGAAGACGATTGTTTCGTGACGCTGATGTTGTCCGGCAAACCTCTCTGTCCGGAGGGGATTGTTGTGTCACCTGATGCCTTTTTAAGACAGACTGCCGGAATGCTTCAATTGTCTGCTGACGGCTTATTGCCGTTTAAGCAAGGCGAAGCCGTTTGTCTCAAAGAAAATTGGCTCCTCAGCAAAGCGTTTGCCATTGATTTGAATGGTGCGGAATCGGTGGAGTTATCTTTGTCGGGATGTGCTGTTGCCGAAGATGTGCAACAAAGGCTGACGCAGTGGTTGCCGGAGCAGCTTGATAAGCGTGGCCTTCTGACGGGCTTAAGGCGCGATGCGTGTTGTGATCATGAGAACATTTCGGCGTTTCGGGAAGGCTTGCTCGAAACAATGAGTCAGCCGGATCTCGACAGAGCTGTACGTTTTGAAATATTTAGCCGACAACTTAATCAGTTTATCGGCTTAGGTGAAGGCCTTACACCTTCCGGGGACGATTTTCTTGTGGGATTGCTCTGGGCGTTGTGGGTAGGTGAGGCAGATCGTCTTCCGGGATTCGCCACATTTTTATATGCAGTGCAGTCGACTCTGCACAAAACAAACGATATCAGTGTACAAATGCTGCGGTTCGCGATTCGGAAGCGCTTTACTGAACCGTTGATTTCATTGGCTCGAGTATCCGATCCAACGGATTGTGCGGAGGCTTTCAAACGAATTGCGGCATTTGGGCACACATCCGGTTTTGATACGCTTTGTGGGTTACTTGTTGGCCTAAAAACAACTGAGCGTATCGATTATTCCTTTCTCAAATCAGCTCCAACTGCTTCGAATCACGCTTAAAGAAGAATTTGTATCAACTTGAGCGTTCTCTGAACAGGTATTTCTGAAAGGATTTAGATACATGAAAATTGTGATTACGCTTGGCGGCAATGCCTTGCTTCGTCGAGGAGAGGCGCTTAGTGCCGACAATCAGCGACGCAATATCGAAGTCGCGGCGCAGGCGCTTGCAAGACTGGCTGCAAAGCATGACTTGGTTCTCAGTCATGGCAATGGTCCTCAGGTAGGCCTTCTGGCATTGCAAAACGAAGCCTATGCAAGAGAGAATCCGGCTGTACCGGCATATCCCTTCGATGTTTTAGGAGCCGAAAGCCAAGCCATGGTGGGCTACATGTTTGCTCAAGCTCTGAGCAGGGCGCTGCAGACAGTCGGTTCCGACCGGCCGGTGGCTTCTATTCTGACGCAATCGGAAGTTGATCCCGATGATCCGGCGTTTTCGAATCCCACCAAATTCATCGGTGCAATGATGACGGAATCAGAAGCCAAGGAGGCTGAGCGAGAACACGGTTGGGTAGTGAGGCAGGACGGCAAGGGGTATCGTCGTGTGATTGCCAGTCCGAGGCCGCTTCGAATTGTTGAATTTCTGATCATTAAGAATCTTGTCGACACTGGAACCTTGGTGATTTCCTGCGGTGGTGGCGGGGTACCGGTTATCAAAAGTGAAAAGGGACTTCAGGGCGTCGAGGCAGTGATCGACAAGGATTTTGCGGGAAGTATTTTGGCAACAGAGTTGTGTGCTGATTTACTGCTCATTGCGACAGATGTGGATGGAGTATACGAAAACTGGGGGACGCCTCAGCAAAGACTGATCGAGTGCATTACACCGCAAAAACTTCTGCAAATGGGATTTGCTGCTGGTTCCATGGGACCCAAGATTGAAGCGGCTTGTCAGTTTGTTCTGGAAACAGGGTGTCCGGCAGCGATTGGTCCTCTTGACAGAATTGAGGAGGTTGCGGAAGGGAACGCGGGAACTTGGATTGTGGCTGAGGGAAGTTGAAAGGTTTCAGCCGAAGTGAGTGCGCAATAGAAAACAAAGTCCCACCTTTGGCTTTTGCATGAAAAAGGAAGTACGTTGAGGTTCATCACGGTACTTCCTTTCTTTTATTTCTATATGCGTATCAGAGTCCTTTGATTTAGATATCAACTGGACTACGACATCATTGCTGATGATCATGGCGCAAAACAGTGACTCGTGTCAGAATAGCGAAACTACAGTTCCCGATTGCGGGAGGGGAGAGATTTATCTTCGTTTCTACCGCATGGTCTTATTCTGAATGCAAAAATGAGTAGCTCGCAGCGATTGATTTCTTTGATGACCCTTGGTTGTGTAGGTGTGGCAATGACTGCTCTTTTGGCAGGGTGTTCTTCGCCGAGAGGATTGGGACATGAGCCCTCACCTCGATTGCCGGTGGCAGATGCGGTGCAAAGCGAAGTCGAAAGCGCTTTTGCGAAGGAGGCTGGTGTTCTTCCCATCGGTTCCTCTGCGCTTTTTGATAAAACGCCCATCGGCACGGCGCAGGTAAGTGCTCTGATGCAATACACCAACGGACTGGGTGAAGTTTGTACGAAGGTTGAACTAAAGACTCAGACAAGTAAGTCTCTGGCTGGTCTTTGCGAAGGCAAAGACGGCGTGTGGCGCTATGTGCCGCTTTCCAATTGAATGATTGTTGAGTGGAGAATCAGGCATGACGCTTGATCAAGAACTCAGAAGCGGATTCATTGTCCAGTGCCGAGTGATTGCGGCGTTGATGCTGCGCGAAGTACACACCATTAACGGCAACAGCAAACTGGGTTACCTATGGGTGCTGGTGCAGAGTGCCTTTTCTATAGCTGTCTTTTGGGGACTGCGTGAATTTATGAATGCCCATGCGCCGCACGGTATGAGTATGCCGTTATTTCTAGCTTTGGGCTTTGGGGTGTGGGCTGTTTTTAGTGGAGGTGTTACCAAAACGATGACGGCAGTTGCGGGTAACAAAGCTCTGTTGAGCTTCCCGCAAGTGACTGAATTCGATGTGATGCTTGCACGTGTTTTGGTGCTGGCTGCGACACAATTTATCGTAACGACGATCATCATTGCAGCAAGTATTCTGGTTGGATATGTGTTCAGACCAGCAGACTGGCTTCTGGCAATTGTGTTAACAATTCTCATCCCTTTGTGTGCATTGGGAATGGGCATGGTCATTGCCGCGTTAGCTGTTTTTGTTCCGGTACTTGAAAAGATCGTCCCGATGATTTTTCGAATACTTTTCTTTATATCCGGGGTGTTCTTTTCTGTGGATATGTTCCCGCAGTACATCGCAGAAATCCTCATGTGGAACCCAATATTGCAGGCGATTGAATTGATGAGGACAAGTTTGCATCAAGGGTATACCGTCACAGGATTGTCTTTTGGGTATCTTGCGATTTTCACGGTTTGCTCGTTGGGATTGGGCGGATTTCTGGAGCGTTATGTGCGTTCAAGGAGAGTGGATCAATGATTGAACTCTCTCATATTCATAAAGCTTACCCGCTTAAAAACGGCGAACGTAATGTCGTTTTAAACGATGTGAACCTCAAGATTGAAGAGGGTAGAAGCATTGCTATTCTTGGGCTGAACGGCGCCGGCAAGTCCACTTTGATGCGCATTATTGGCGGAGCGGAAGCACCAGACTCAGGCAAAGTGATTCGTACGTCCAAAGTTTCATGGCCGATTGGTTTTTCCGGATGTTTCCACGGGTCGTTGACTGGACGAGAGAACCTTCGCTTTGTGTCTCGCATTTACGGAGCAGATATCAAGGCGGTAACGGAGTACGTAGAAGATTTCGCGGAACTGGGCAAATATCTGGACATGCCGGTGAAGACATACTCTTCCGGTATGAGAAGCAAGTTGGCTTTTGGTCTTTCCATGGCCATCCAATTCGATTTTTATCTGATTGATGAGGCGTTTAGCGTTGGAGACGCAACGTTCCGAAAAAAGGCTAGTGAGGAAATTCAAAAGCGGACATCCAGTGCAACGTTGATTTTTGTTTCGCACTCGATGGCCGCAGTCAAACAGTCCTGCGTCTGCGGAGCAGTACTTTATGGCGGAGAACTCACCTACTATCCTGAGTTAAACGACGCAATCCAACACTACGCGGAAATTTGTAATGGCAAACGTTGAAAACAAAACAGCAGTAGTGCCGCCGGTCGAATCTCAGCAGGCACCTAAAACAGTAGCTGCAGCAGTGGCAACTCAGTCTCAAGCGCAGGCAGAAACAGGTCCTGCGGAAGTATCTGTTGCTGTGGGGCAAGCTGAAATGCCTGCTGGAGTTACGGATAAGGGACTGAGGCGTACATTGTCCCCTTGGGCTGAGAAGATCAAAGAGTGGTGGGAAAAGCGATCATCCTTTGAAAAGGAAGTGATTAGCTTCGTGGTTGTGCCCACTATCGCCGTCTTCGGGTACGTGACATTGTGGTCGTCGCCCATGTACATTTCCGAAACGCAGTTTGCAGTGCGCTCCGGAACAGAGCAACCGATGTCGCTTGACCTGAGTTCGCAAATTTTTAGAACCAACACACAGTCGGTTCAAGATGCTCAGGTCGTTGAGGCATATATCCGATCGCCGGATGCATTCGCGGCCGTTGATGACAAACTCAAGATCATTGACTACTACAGTTCGCACAAGTGGGACATTATCAGCCGCTTAACGTCAGAGCCAACACTGTTTGACAAGCAGACATTCTGGAATCGTGTTTCCAATCCAGTCGTTAATCCTGACAACGGAATCGTGACCTATCAGATCAAAGCCTATGATCCCAAGATGGCTCAGGCTATTGGTGCGGAAGTTTTGCGTCAGAGCGAAGGTCTCATCAATGAGATGAATGAACGTGCTCGCAAGGACACGTTGGATCTTGCACAAAAAGAGGTTGATCTGGCTCGTGATCGTGTGTCCGCAGCGCAGAAAGCATTGGAAAATTTCCGTGATAAGCATAAGGAACTAGATCTTCAAGCAACAGCCTCAGGTCTGCAGTCGTTGGTAATGCAACTCGAGGGCGAACGTGCGAAGATCAAAGCGGAAATTGCTGACGCTAAAACCTACATGCAAGAAAACGCACCGGCAATGGTTAGTATGAAGAGCAAACTCGCTGGCGTCGAGCAGCAACTTGCTCGAGAAAAAGCGCGTCTTGTGGGTACACGTGAAGGCTTAGCAATTAACGCCTGGGTCTCCGAATACGAGACGCTTATGATTGAAAGCGAGTTTGCCAAAAAGCAACTCACGACAGCGATGACTGCACTTGAAACGGCGAGAGCCTCGTTGCTTGCAAAAGCTCGCTATATCGTGCCCATCGAAAAGCCGACATTACCGGATGAATCCCGTTATCCGTTGGCTTGGGTGTTCACGTTAGTGACTTTCTTGGGGCTCTTCTTGCTTTATGGCCTCATCCGATTAATCATAGCTTCAATCCGCGAACATGCGGGTTTTTAAAAAAGACCAAATAGGTTGTTGAAATATGCATTTCACCAAGCAAGGGATTGTGCTGGCAGCACTGGCAGCCACTC
>OGGJ01000533.1_pt1 | contig 38833 bp, 24 predicted proteins | sample 1571071 | NCBI WGS metagenome assembly OGGJ01 (sample SAMEA2581954, study PRJEB24529) | metagenome | biome: Human gut stool | place: China | collected 2011
ATTACATTCTGTCGTGGCAGGTTCTGGCAATAACATCCAGCTGCTGCTCTCTTGTAAGGTCGATGAACTTAACAGCATAACCCGATACACGGATTGTGAAGTTAGCGTACTCTTCCTTCTCAGGATGCTCCATAGCGTCAATGAGCTTTTCTGTACCGAATACATTTACATTGAGGTGGTGTGCGCCCTGATCAAAGTAGCCGTCCATAACATTTACGAGGTTGTCAACACGCTCGTCATCGTTGTGTCCGAGAGCACCCGGGTTGATTGTCTGAGTATTTGAAATACCGTCAAGAGCGTACTCGTAAGGAAGCTTAGCAACAGAGTTAAGTGAAGCAAGAAGACCGTTCTGCTCTGCACCGTAGCTTGGGTTAGCACCCGGTGAAAGCGGCTCGCCGGCTTTTCTGCCGTCAGGAAGTGAACCTGTAGCCTTACCGTAAACAACATTTGATGTGATTGTAAGGATAGAAGTTGTAGGCTCTGAATCTCTGTATGTGTGGCAATACTTGAGCTTAGCCATAAATGTCTTAAGAAGATCAACGGCAATCTTATCTGCTCTCTCGTCATTGTTACCGTATCTTGGGAAGTCGCCCTCTGTTTCAAAGTCAACAGCAATGCCGTCCTCGTCACGGATAACCTTAACCTTAGCGTACTTAATAGCGCTGAGTGAGTCAACAACATGTGAGAAGCCTGCAATACCTGTTGCAAATGTTCTTCTTACATCTGTATCGATAAGAGCCATTTCTGCTGCCTCATAGTAGTACTTATCATGCATGTAGTGAATCATGTTAAGTGTGCCTACATAGAGGTGAGCAAGCCAATCCATCATTGTGTCATACTTCTTGATAACTTCGTCATAATCAAGGTACTCTGACGTGATAGGTGTATATTCAGGACCAACCTGCATCTTTGTCTTTTCATCAATACCGCCGTTGATAGCGTAGAGAAGGCACTTAGCAAGGTTAGCTCTTGCGCCGAAGAACTGGATTTCCTTACCTGTCTGTGTTGCGGATACGCAGCAGCAGATTGAGTAATCATCGCCCCATACAGGACGCATTACATCATCGTTCTCGTACTGAATTGAGCTTGTTGTAACTGAAATATGAGCAGCATACTTCTTGAAGTTCTCCGGAAGTCTTGAAGAATAAAGAACTGTGAGGTTTGGCTCAGGTGAAGGTCCCATATTCTCAAGTGTGTGGAGGAAACGGTAGTCGTTCTTTGTAACCATTGAACGGCCGTCAATGCCAAGACCTGCAACTTCGAGTGTAGCCCATACAGGGTCGCCCGAGAAGAGCTGGTTGTAAGACTCAATTCTTGCAAACTTAACCATACGGCACTTCATAACAAAGTGGTCAACGAGTTCCTGAGCCTGTGATTCTGTAAGTGTACCGTTCTCAAGGTCACGCTCGATGTAGATGTCGAGGAATGTTGATACACGACCAACGCTCATTGCAGCGCCGTTCTGAGTCTTGATAGCAGCAAGATAGCCGAAGTAGAGCCACTGAACTGCCTCTGCAGCGTTCTTAGCAGGCTGTGAAATATCAAAGCCGTAAGAAAGTGCCATTTCCTTCATATCGTTAAGAGCACGAATCTGATCAGCGATTTCTTCACGAAGCTGGAAGTCGCCTCTTCTCATACCCTGACGGTTTGTTTCTGCAAAGTCCTCTTTCTTGCCTTCGATAAGACGGTCAATACCGTAAAGAGCAACTCTTCTGTAGTCACCGACGATTCTGCCTCTGCCGTATGTGTCGGGAAGACCTGTAAGAATCTTGTTGTGACGGGCAAGCTTCATCTCGGGAGTGTAGATATCGAATACACCCTGGTTGTGAGTCTTGTGATATTTTGTAAAGATTTCGTGGAGTTTAGGGCTTGGAGTGTAGCCATACATCTGGCATGACTGCTCAGCCATTTTGATACCGCCGTAAGGCATAAATGCACGCTTGAGAGGCTTGTCTGTCTGAAGACCTACAACCTTTTCAAGGTCTTTATCAAGATATGCAGCGCCGTAAGCTGTGATGCCGCTTACAACCTCAGTTTCCATATCAAGAACGCCGCCCTTGGCTCTTTCTTCCTTCTGGAGTTCCTTGAGCTCGCCCCAGAGCTTGTCTGTAGCTTCTGTAGGACCTTCAAGGAAAGACTGGTCGCCGTCATAAGGTGTGTAGTTTTTCTGAATGAAGTCTCTGACATCAATGTCGGACTCCCATTTGCCACCTGCAAAATTTGTCCATTCTTCTCTCATTACTGTAAAACCTCCGATAATGATAATTAATACTGAATTTTGTATATGACACAAAAAAATGCCGACTCAATTCCAAGCAGACGCCCGGTAAGGTCAGCTCCTTGAAAAAATCGTCATACATCCTTGTATTCTGTCATTTATTCACTTTTATAATCATATAACCAACACCATTAAAATAACACTTTTTAAGGGCGTTGTCAAGCATTTTGAGATACTTTTTACACCACTTTTTCACACTCAAAACACTATGGTAAATGAGTACAATTTTAGGGTATGAGAAACATTATTTTCAGCAGATTTTTTCCTGTATTTGTGCGGAATATTTTGTCATATGCCTGCTCTGCCGCACTGCGGCTTGAATCGTCCTCATAAAGGTTCACAAGGAAGTCTGCCTCTACCAAAATTCGGTACGGCAAAGTATCAATATTTCCATAGGTGTGATGGTGTCCCACAAGGTAACAAACTTTGTCAATAAATGTTTTTTCGTAGCCGAGAGCGGCAAGCAACTTTTCAGCCTCGTGAGGACCTTCAAGTTCCTGATACTTTCCTGCAGACGAATTGTACTTTTCTTCGCTCACCTTTATGCCGATGTCGTGAACGATTGCAGCGATTTCAAGAAGCTCCTGATCGTCGGGCAAAAGATTTTCACTTTCACCGATTGTCTTTGCGAATGAATAAACCTTGAGAAAATGGTGAATTCTTTTCTTGTCACTTCCAAAATATTCAATCATAGCAGTTATAACCCTGTCGGTTTTCATATTATCACTCCTTACGGCGAGCCGCCGTACCCTATTCGTGTAGATAGTTTTTTGTTTGTGCAATTCTGTAGGGGTAGCCTTGCGACCGCCGCCTGTGGCGGATAAAGGGAGCAAAGCGCTGTCTGAAATAACGAGCAAAAAGGCAGTACATTTATGTACAACGCATTGCGACTATATTTCAGACGGGAGGATTCGCACAAACAATCACTTTTTCATACTTCTTATATATGCAAAGGTCTTTTCTTCACCCTCATCTCTCAGCATAACCAATAATTTTTCAAGCAAGGCCTCGGTGTCGGGGTGCATACGGTGTTTGCCTCTGATTCTGCAAAAATATGTAAACGGAGCGCCGTCCGTGTAATTTTTGCCGTTGTAGATTTTGCTTGCGGCAACTCGGTCGCAGAACATTTCGATAACATATTTTACAGGCATTTCAACATTTTCAATCTGCCTTGTCTTTGGGTTGTAATCGTTCCAGTATTCGTAATGGTGACGATTTCTGCCCTTGTGATGCATCCACGCCTGTGAATAGCCGTACAGTTCTCTTTCCTTTTCATTGGGACTTCTCGTGCCCTGAAAATACTTTGCACCCGGAATAAATTCTGTAGGCGAATACTTTGACAAATCGTGTATTAATCCCTGTCTGAGAATTCCTGCCCTTGCACAGTTGGCAATTACCTTGTGCCTGTGACGGGTTATTGTTCTGAAATGTTTAATCGGATGTGCCATAATTATCACCATAAATTGTTAGTTTGAAAAATACAAAACATTCTCCGACTGACATTTTACCACATTTCTCGCCGATTTAAAATAGCACTTGCAAGATTGTCGAAAAAAAGTTATAATATACAAAGGTTAAAATTTTGTAACCATTTAATGTTAAATTCTATAAGGATAGGTAATCTATGAAAAAGAAAATTTTCATTCTTTTACTTTGTGTTGTCCTCATTGCAACCTGCATATTATGCGGTGTGACGGGAATTTTCGGAAATGATTCTCAAAATTCTCCAAAACCGCAGACGCCCGATACGGCCGTAACCGAAAATGTGACATTTCCGAGCACGATCGATTCGCTCACATTAAAGGTCGGCGAATCAAAGCTTATTGAACTGTCATCCGAAAAAGCAAAATCCGTTACAAAATGGACAAGCTCGGACAGTAAAATTGTTACCGTTGATGACGGCGGAAGGGTTGACGCTCTCAAAGAAGGTACAGCTCTGATTTCTGCCGTTTTAAAAGACAAATCGAAGTCGGAATTTCAGGTTACGGTGGCAAAATCAACTGCGAAAAAACAGCAAAGCTACTCAACCTGTATAACGGCAAATCTTGACAAGCTTGAAAACAACAAGCGTAACATGGCAAAAAATCTGTACGCAATCAAGGTCAACCGCACGGCAAACTGCGTGACGGTTTACACGTATGACGAAAAGGGCAAATACACAATTCCGGTAAGAGCGATGATTTGCTCCACAGGTCTTGACAATTCAACAATCACGGGTGACTACACAATCGGAATCAAGTCCGAATGGCTTTTCCTTGTGGGCGATGTTTTCGGAAGATACATCAGCGGAATTTCGGGCGATTATCTTTTCCACTCCGTTCCCTACTACTCAATGAGCGAAGAAGATTTGGAGCTTGAGGAGTTCAACAAGCTTGGCGAACAGGCATCACAGGGTTGCGTAAGACTTGCAGTTTCGGATGCAAAGTGGGTTTATGACAACTGCCCCACAGGCACGAATGTAAGCATATATGACGATGCAGAAAATGCAGGTCCTCTCGGAAAACCGGAGGCAATCAAAATTACCGATTTTACCAACAAATGGGATCCGACAGACAGCAATAAAAAATGTCCGTATGCCAAAGCAACACCGACAATCAGCGGTGCAAACGATTACACAATCAAAAGCGGCGGCGAATTTTACGCCCTTGCAGGAGTAACAGCCGTTGACACCTGCGGCAACGACATAACATCGAATATCGAAGTTTTCGGCAATGTAGTAACCACCCGAAAAGGCAAGTACAAGGTAACATATTCAGTCACAGATGCGCTGAAAAGAACATCAAGCGTAACGATTACGGTTACGGTGCAATAAACACGGTGCGCCACTGTTCTCCGAGCGGAGCTTTTAAATTGAAAGTGGAAAATTGAAAATGTAAAATAAAAATGCGGTTGGCAATGTGCCACCGCATTTTTTATATTCGTGTGTTCGTGCAGACGGTTTTAATAGTAAATTACAAATGTTGCCCGAGCATAACATAGTAATTGTTTGTACATACAGTAGCGGCGGTCAGTGACCGCCATTTGATTTGGTTGCAAAGCCAAATCAACCACACAGCAACATACATATTTTGACCAAGTATAAAATTCCAATTATTTTTGCAATGTGTGTTCGTGTTCGCCCGTTCGTATGCAACGCATACGATTGCACGCAATGCGTGCAAGGTTCAATACACAATTATAATCACATCAAAACATATGTGATTAAACAAAATATTTCATCAAGGCGGGCGGCCGATGACCGCCCCTACGGGTTTACATTTATAAATTATTATTTAAACGGAAAATTTCTGCCATTGCCTGTGGTCGAACCGATTTTGCAATCGTTTCGATTGGCGTTCACTGAACGCCGCTACAATTTTCCACTTTCCATTTTACATTTTCAATTTAAAAAGAATCTCCCGAATACGGCAAATGCCATATTCGGGAGAATTTTTTATTTATTTACTTTACGCAAACATTCTTATGAACGATATAAATTACTCGGCATCGGGAAGGCTTGCAAGCTTTTCAAGGTGAGCATACTTATCAGCAGCAACCTTTTCAGCCTTTTCAAAGAGTTTTTCTGCTCTTTCGGGGAATGAACGAGTGAGTGAGTTATAACGAACTTCGCCCATGATGAAGTCACGATATGATGCAGAAGGAGCTTTACCGTCAAGCATGAACGGATTCTTTCCTTCGTCTGCAAGACGAGGATCGTAACGGAAGATGTTCCAGTAACCTGCCTCAACAGCCTTTTTCTCCTCAAGCTGAGCAATGCCCATGCCGCCCTTGATACCGTGGTTGATACACGGAGCGTAGCAGATTACGAGGGACGGACCGTTGTAGCTTTCAGCCTCAACCATAGCCTTGAGAACCTGATTGTTGTCAGCACCCATAGCGCACTGTGCAACATAAACATAGCCGTAGCTCATTGCAATAGCGGCAAGGTCTTTCTTCTTAACAGCCTTACCTGCGGCGGCAAACTGTGCGACCGAACCTACAGGAGTAGCCTTTGAAGCCTGACCGCCTGTGTTAGAATAAACCTCAGTATCGAATACGAGGATATTAACATTTTCGCCTGATGCGATTACATGGTCAAGACCGCCGAAACCGATATCGTAAGCCCAACCGTCACCGCCGAAGATCCACATTGACTTCTTAGCAAGTTCGTCCTTGTCAACGAGTGTTTTCTTAACAAGTTCGCCAACCTTTGCATCCTCTGTGTTCTTTTCGAGTTCAGCGATAAGAGCGTCTGTTGCAGGACGGCTTGAAGTTGAATCTGTTACTGTGTCGAGATAGTTCTGGCAAGCTGTCTTGAGGTCAGCGCTGTCTGTATCCTTCTGAATACCCTCAACATACTCGATAAGTCTGTTGCGGATAGCCTTCTGACCGAGAGCCATACCAAGACCGAACTCTGCGTTATCTTCAAAGAGTGAGTTCTGCCAAGCAGGACCGTAACCCTTCTTATTCTTTGTATAAGGTGTTGCAGGAGCAGATGCACCCCAAATTGATGAACAGCCTGTTGCGTTAGCAATGAACATTCTGTCACCGAAAAGCTGTGTAACAAGCTTTGCATACGGTGTTTCACCGCAGCCTGCGCAAGCGCCTGAGAATTCAAGCAACGGCTGTTTGAACTGACTGCCCTTAACTGTAGTGAACTTGAACTTCTCGTGAACTTCAGGCTTATCTTCAAGTGTGAGAGCGTAGTCAAATACTGCCTGCTTAGGACGCTGTGAATCGATTGGCTGCATTGTGAGAGCCTTAGCGCCCTTCTTACCCGGACAAACCTGAGCACAAGCGCCGCAACCCGTACAGTCAAGTGTTGAAACTGTCATTACAAAGTTGAGGTCCTTGAGTCCCATCATCGGGAGGCTCTTTGTACCCTCGGGAGCTTTTGCAAGCTCATCGGCTGTCATGGCAACAGGACGGATTACAGCGTGAGGACATACGATTGCACATCTGTTACACTGAATACAGTTTTCAGGGTTCCATTCGGGAACATCAACTGCGATACCTCTCTTTTCATAAGCGGCAGAACCGTTAGGAGCAGTACCGTCAACATGATCCATAAATGTTGAAACAGGGAGCTTGTTACCCTTATATGCATTTACAGGCTTGAGGATTTCGTTTACATACTCAACGAGAGCGCCGTTACCCTCTGCCTTGTCGGCAACTGAATTATCAACAGCGTTAGCCCAATCAGCAGGAATTTCAACCTTCTTGAGGTCTTCCATACCACGGTCGATAGCGGCGTAGTTCATATCTACGATAGCCTGACCTTTCTTCATGTATGACTTCTTAGCGGCAGCCTTCATAAGCTCCTTAGCCTTGTCGGCAGGAATGATATCTGCAATCTTGAAGAATGCTGACTGAAGAACTGTGTTGATACGACCGCCGAGACCGATTTCCTTACCGATCTTGATACCGTCAATTGTGTAGAAGTTGATGTGTCTTTCAGCGAGAATCTTCTTCATCTTACCCGGGAGACGCTCGGAAAGCTCTTCTGTATCCCATGGGCAGTTAAGAAGGAATGAACCGCCTTCTTTAAGGTCATCAACAATATCGTACTTGTCAACATAAGACGGATTGTGACAGGCAACAAAGTCTGCCTTTGAAATGTAGTATGTTGACTTAATAGGAGTTTTACCGAAACGAAGGTGAGAAACTGTAAGACCGCCCGACTTCTTTGAGTCATATGCAAAGTAGCCCTGAGCGTACATATCGGTGTTATCGCCGATAATCTTGATTGAGTTCTTGTTAGCACCAACAGTACCGTCAGCACCAAGACCCCAGAACTTACAGCTGTGTGTACCCTTCGGAGTTGTATCGGGATTTTCAACAATCGGAAGTGAGAGGTTTGTAACATCATCAACGATGCCGATTGTAAATCTTCTCTTAGGTGTTTCGCTTTCAGCGTTTCTGTAAACAGCGATGATGTCGCCGGGTGTTGTATCCTTTGAGCCAAGACCGTATCTGCCTGTGTAAACCTTTACACCTGCAAAGTCCGAACCGTTGATAGCGGCGAGAACATCAAGATAAAGAGGTTCGCCGATTGAACCCGGTTCCTTTGTTCTGTCAAGAACAGAGATTGTCTTAACAGTCTTAGGAAGCTCTCTGAGCATATAGTCGGCAACGAAAGGTCTGTAAAGGTGAACCTTGAGAAGACCGACCTTTTCGCCTGCGGCATTGAGGTAATCAACAACTTCTTCCGTACAGTCACAAACAGAACCCATAGCAACGATAACATGCTCTGCATCCTCTGCACCGTAGTAGTTGAACGGCTTGTAGTCAGTACCGATTTTAGCATTAACCTTGTCCATGTACTTAACAACAACTTCGGGAACTGCGTCATAATACTTGTTACAAGCTTCTCTTGCCTGGAAGAAGATATCGTCGTTCTGAGCAGTACCTCTTGTTACAGGATGCTCAGGGTTAAGAGCACGACGACGGAAAGCCTCAACTGCATCCCAGTTAAGCATATCGGCGAGGTCTGCGTAATCCCACTCCTCAATCTTCTGAATTTCGTGAGAAGTTCTGAAACCGTCAAAGAAATGAAGGAAAGGAACTCTGCCCTCAATAGCTGCAAGGTGAGCAACAGCAGCAAGGTCCATACATTCCTGAGGATTGTTTGAACAAAGCATAGCATAACCTGTCTGACGGCAAGCGTAGATATCTGAGTGGTCACCAAAAATAGAAAGTGCGTGGCTTGTGAGCGCACGGGCTGATACATGAATAACGCCCGGAAGGAGCTCGCCTGCCATCTTGTACATATTCGGAATCATAAGGAGCAGGCCCTGTGATGCTGTGTAAGTTGTGGTCAAAGCACCTGCTGCGAGTGAGCCGTGAACAGCACCCGATGCGCCGCCCTCTGACTGCATTTCCGTTACCTGAACCTGTCTGCCGAAAAGGTTCTTGGCACCCTGTGCCGAGAACTTGTCGGTAAGGTCAGCCATTACGGAAGAAGGTGTAATAGGATAGATAGCCGCAACATCGGTAAACGCATAAGAAACATGAGCTACTGCGCTGTTACCATCCATAGTTTTCATTTTTCTTGCCAATGGAATCGTCCTCCTTTTTAATCAAAGCGGCAAAGGAAATGATGCCGCATAAATTTTCGATACCCGTTAATTACGCACCGTAAATCAACAAGCGGTACGGATACTTTGTATCATCTTAAATTTTATCACTTAAACACCGATTTGTAAAGTGTTTTACACAAGAAATTCAAAGCAGGATATACATTTTTGTTTCGTTTTTTACAAAAAGTTTTTATATTTACTTGTTCCTGTCAAAATACTTTGTTGTTGATTTTTTAAAAATCAATAACAAAGGTTTTGGTTATTTGTACAAACGGTTGCAATACTACGCTCGGGCATAATTTGTTTTTTGACATTACAAACTGTCTGCACGAATTGGGTACGGCGGCTCGCCGTAATTTTCAATTTATAAATGCTTTATCGCTTCGCTTAATTCCGTACACAAAAAATCTATCATATGACGAGCCGACTGCCGTAAGGGCATTGTCGCCCACACATTTTCCGACCATCCATGTATCGGCAAGGTTGTAAAACTGCTGAAACACATTGCCGAGCATAAGCGGTACTGCAAAAGACCACAGGCCGCCTGTTATACTGCCTGTGGTCAAATCTCTGTTTTTATTTAGTTTTATCACAAAATCATTTCGTTGCAACCGCAGATTCTGCGGTCATATTTTTTTGTTAAATTCACTTCCGCATTTCGGACAACGAACAGTATGATTGCCTTTTTTGTTGCGAACACGAAGCTGCGCCTTGCACACGGGACACTTGATATAACGGTAGTCCTTGCGGTCACGAATTTTCTTGAAGGTCAGTTTGAACCAACCTGTTACCGCATTGTAAATCGGAAGAAATTTTCTGTTTTCGGCACTTCTTGCAACAATGTTGCGTGAGAACATACGAAAACAGATAAGCACGATAATCAAGAGCATTATTCCGTCAATGATGTATCTTGCAACACGGTTCCACACAAAAATATTCACGAACCACAGTATGAGCAACAGCACCCAGAGTGCATTGTTGAGCTTATCCGTGCCGTATCTGCCCTGCATAAAATTGGCGAATCTGTTAAATAATCCTCGCATAAAGTTCATCCTTTCCGCAAAAAGCGGTAATTACAAAAATCATCCTTCCACCATTTTATCACAGGCAGGGCGTACATTCAATAAACATTTGACGATATATGTCACTAAATCAGCCGAGAACGAGCTTTGCCGTGTCAACGCTTTCTTTTGCGTCACGGCAGTAGTAGTCAGCGCCGATTTTCATAGCGTAGTCCTTTGTAAGAACCGCACCGCCGACAAATATTGTACATTTGCTTGAGCCGTCGGGATTCTGAAGTTCCTTACATTCTCTTACAAGCCTTATTGTATCTTCCATACTCTTGAGGGTTGTTGTCATAAGAGCCGAAAGTCCTATCATTGTAATATTCTGTTCAACGGCAGTATCAACAATAAGCTGAGGATCAACATCACGACCGAGGTCAACGACTGTGTAGCCGTAGTTATCGAGAAGAACCTTTACAATGTTCTTGCCGATATCGTGAATGTCACCCTTTACGGTTGCCACAATAATTTTGCCCTTGCTTACGGGAGTTCCGCTTGTCTTTGTAAGGTGCTTTTTAATTACATCAAAGCACTCCTGAGCTGTGTTTGCGCTTTGGATAAGCTGTGGAAGAAAGATTTTATTCTTTTCAAAATCTTCACCCACTCTGTCAAGTGCGGGGATAAGCATTTCGTTTACAACCTGCATTGCATCTGTTGTTTCAAGAAGCTTTGCGGTTGCGGCTGCACCTTCGTTTTTAAGTCCGTTATAAACAGCCGCAAAAATATCAACATTGCTGTCTGCCTTTTTAACGGGAGCGGCAGGAACAGCATCGTTATATGCGTTGATAAATTCAAGCGAGTTCTTGTCAATGCCGTTAAGCACACGGAATGCTCTTACAGCACCTGTCATCGACTCAACATTCGGGTTGATAATCGGCAAATCAAGTCCCTGTTCCATAGCCATTGTAAGGAAAGTTCTGTTGACAAGCTCACGGTTCGGAAGTCCGAACGAAATGTTTGAAACACCGAGGCAGGTTTTACAGCCGAGTTCCGTTTTTACTCTGTGCAGAGCCTCAAGAGTCTGACGGCAAGCCGCCTGTTCTGCGGAAACCGTAAGAGTAAGACAGTCGATATATACATCTTTTCTGTCAATGCCGACAGCCTCGGCTCTTTCAACAATTCGTTTTGCAATCTCAAATCTGCCCTCGGCGGTTTTCGGAATACCGTTTTCGTCAAGCGCAAGTCCGACAACAGACGCACCGTACTTTTTGACAAGAGGAAGAACCGTTGCAAGGCTCTGTTCCTCACCGTTTACGGAGTTCAAAATCGGTTTGCCGTTGTAGTAGCGGAGTCCAGCCTCAATAACCTCGGGCTTTGTGGAGTCAATCTGGAGCGGAACATCACACACACTCTGAATAGCCTTGAGAACACGCACCATCATCTTTTTTTCGTCAATTTCGGGATGACCTACATTGACATCAAGGATTTCCGCACCGCCCTGAACCTGACTGAGAGCCTGAGTGAGGATATAGTCAATATTATTTTCAACAAGCGCCTGCTTAAACAGCTTTTTGCCTGTGGGGTTAATTCTTTCGCCGATAATTCTCGGACCGTTGATTTCAACAACCGTCGTTGAACTGCAAACGGTTGTGTCAACGCTTTTTGTCTGAGGCTGATATTCTCTGTCGGCAACCTCTGACTTAATTTTTGCAATATAATCGGGATTCGTTCCGCAACATCCGCCGATAACCTTAACACCGTATTTGAGGAGTGAACAAACGCACTCGGCAAATTTATCGGGCATAATGTTGTACTCGTTGCTGTTAGGATCGGGCAAGCCTGCGTTAGCCTTGATTACAAGGGGAAGATTTGTGTATTTCGACATCTCGGAAACAACGGGTTCAAGCTCGTCCGGACCGAGTGAACAGTTGACACCGAGAGCGTCAACACCGAGTCCCGTAAGAGTGACAGCCGCACAGGCAGGCGATACACCCGTAAATGTTCGTCCGTTTCTCTCAAAGGTCATTGTTGTGAGGATAGGCTTGTCACAGTTTTCTTTTGCGGCAAGGACTGCGGCTTTAAGCTCGTAAAGGTCGGTCATTGTTTCAAAAACTATGACATCGGCATCTTTACCGGCAATAATCTGCTGTTTGTAATACTCATAAGCCTCGTCAAATTTCATTGAACCGGCAGGTTCAAGCAACTGACCTATCGGACCGATATCAAGGGCAACGAGAGCGTCTGTACCCTCAACGGCTTTTCTTGCAATCTTAACACCGGCGCCGATGATTTCTTCAACGCTGTAACCGCTGTCCTGTAGCTTGTAGGCATTTGCACCGAAGGTGTTTGCGTACACAATGTCAGAGCCGGCATCAATATACCTCCTGTGAAAGCTCTCGATAAGCTCGGGGTGAGTAATGTTCAGCACCTCAGGCACATGGTCGTACTTTACACCGCTTTTCTGAATGAGAGTTCCTGTTGCACCGTCAAGCAGAATAAAATTCTTTTGGTTGAGATATTCACTAAAGTTTGAAAAATTCTTAAACACCACAATGTTCCCCATTTCTTCTGAAGCGACATTTGCCTTTCATACTGCAAATTGCACACCCTCGTTTTCTTCGTTCAATCGGATTGTCTGAAATTCCGAGAACCGCCGTAACCGACTTTGACGGCACAAGCAGACAGCTGTCGCCTGTTGTAAGACCTATTTTTCTCGGAGCGTCAAGTATTCTCAGATACTCCTTCTGCATCTCAATAGGATAGTCCCCATAGCCGGGGCTGAAACGGAAGGTCATATACTTTCCGCTGTATTTTTCGGCAAGGATTTCGTCAACCTTTTGACACACCTGTTCAACGGCAACGCTTGCAAAGCTGTCAAGCACAACCGCCCTTGCCATATCGGAAATCTGACTTATACGGATAAGCTTGTCAATTTCCGAACCGATTGTCGCACACATCATAACAGCTGTGTGGCAACCCTCAAGGTGCTTTTTTATATCATTGCCGAGTAAAATATCGTCAAACGGAGCTTTGCGTTCAACATAGAGAAATCTTGGCTCAGCTGTTTTCAATATTTCTTTTTCGCATTCATCCATCAGCACATCCATGCGGTAATTAAGGCTGATTCCTGCACCGCCGAGGTAGCGTATAGCCTCTTTGCGGTTTAATCTGTCAAGCGTTATCATAAAAGACTTGACACCGCCTCCGTAATTTTTCTTGCAACATACGGGTTGTTCATTGTGTAGAGGTGGATGCCGTCAACACCGTGTGCGATAAGGTCAACAATCTGGTCAACCGCATATGCAATGCCTGCGTCACGCAAAGCCTCGGGTCTTGTATCATACTTCTGCATAATCTTTGCAAATTTTGCCGGAAGGCTTGCACCGCACATTGAAACCATTCTTTCAATCTGACTTTTGCTTGTTACAGGCATAATACCTGCCTCAATCGGAACATTCACGCCTGCAATCTTCGCTCTTTCAAGAAAACGATAGTAAACGGAGTTGTCAAAGAAAAGCTGTGAAATAAGATGGCTTGCACCCGACTCAACCTTTTTGCGAAGGTTGTGAATGTCCTCAACCTCATCGGATGCCTCGCTGTGAACCTCGGGATAGCAAGCGCCGGCAATGTCAAAATCGCCCTGTGACGCAATGTATCTGCACAAATCGCTTGCATAAGCGAAATCCTTCTGCGGTTCAACACCTTCAACCCTGTCACCACGGAGTGCAAGAATATTCTCAATGCCGTTCTCCTTAAAGAGTGCAAGGTTGCGGTCAATATCAGCCTTTGTGCTGTTAATGCAGGTGAGGTGTGCCACGGATTCAACTCCGAAATCTCTCTTGATTTTTGTTGCGATTTCGCAGGTACGGCTCTTTGAACCGCTACCGCCTGCGCTGTATGTTACGCTGATAAAATCAGGCTTTAAAGCCGAAATTTCTTCAAGCTTGCCGTAAACCGATTCAATCGGAGAGGTCTTTTTAGGCGGAAATACTTCAAAAGAAAAAACTGTTTTTCCGCTGTTAAATAAATTGCTTATTTTCATATATAAACACCTCGGTAATGGTTTAGTTAAACTTGATTAATTATAGCATAAATAATTTTTGCATACAATACTGTTTTGGTGGGTTTTGTCGTTTAAGGCTATCATTTTTTTGGAAGTTTGGGTATAAGCAAAAATTATATCAAAGAGTTTTATAATAATTATAATTTCGTTAACAAACCAAATTCTCCATTATATTCTGTAGTGGCGAACCGTGTTCTCCCGCAAGTAATCGTACAAATGGTATGTTAAAATAAATTTAGTAAATGTCACAAACTCGTAGGGGCGGATATTATCCGCCCGCTTGCTTGATAAAACATTATGTCCATACACATATGTTTTGATATAACATAATTGTGTATTCAATTTTGCACGCAATGCGTGCAATCGTGTGCATTGCACACGAACTGGAGAACACGGTTCTCCCCTACATTATTTCGGTAACTGTAGCTCATTTATACAGTTTATTTTCATCATAAATTTTCTGCCATTACTTAGCGGGCGGATAATATCCGCCCCTACAAATAAACAACAACTTTCATATAAACAAAAACGGTCGGGTGACAATATTTTGCATTTTGCAAACTGTCTTCCCGACCTCAATTTTCAATTTTCCATTTTCAACTTTCAATTTTAAAAAAATCACAGATGCAAAACCAACTTTGCAACGCCGAAATAGATAAGCAATGAAAGCGAGTCGCAGACTGTTGAAATGAGCGGATTCGCCATAACGGCAGGGTCAAAGCCGACCTTGCTTGCCAAAAGAGGCAGACTGCTGCCGACAAGCTTTGCCATAATAATTGTGCCGACAAGCGTAAGCGAAATTACAAGGGCAATCATAAATGCATTTTCCTGACCGTTGAGATCAAACAAAAGCAGTTTTACAAAGTTTGCCGCCGCAAGGGTAATACCGCAAAGAATTGACACCCTGAATTCTTTCCACAGCACAAGGAAAATGCTCTTGAAATGAATTTCACCGAGCGACAACGCACGGATTACGGAAACCGACGCCTGAGAACCTGCGTTACCGCCCGAACCCGTAATCATCGGGATAAACGATGAGAGAATCAAAACATTTGCAAGCACAGCCTCAAATGATGAGATAATCGCACTTGTAAAGGTTGCCGAAAGCATGAGTATAAGCAGCCACGGCGCTCTCTTTTTGTACAGACCGAAAACGCTTGTTTTCATATACGGTTTGTCAGACGGCAATACGGCTGCCATCTTTTCGATATCCTCGGTAGCCTCTTCCTGAATAACATCAATAGCATCGTCAATTGTTACGATACCGACAAGTCGGTTTTCGTTATCGACAACAGGAAGAGCAAGGAAGTTATAGTTTGAGAACATCTGGGCAACCTGCTCCTGATCGGCAAGAGTAGTTACCGAGATAACATTTTCCTCCATAATCGACTTTACAAGCTCGTCATCTTCGGCAAGCAAAAGGTCTTTTACGGTGGTAATACCGATAAGCTTGTTGTTGGCATCGGTTACATAGCAGGTGTAGATTGTTTCCTTGTCAACACCTGTTCTTCTGATTCTTTTAATAGCCATTTCAGCCGTCATATCGGGACGAAGCACAATAAACTCGGTTGTCATAATCGAGCCTGCGCTGTCCTCGGGATATTTCAAAAGCTCGTTAATCTGCTTTCTCATATCCTTGTCGGCCTGTCTTAAAATACGCTTTACAACATTGGCAGGCATTTCCTCAATAAGGTCAACGGCGTCATCGACAAATAACTCATCGACAACCTCTTTCAGTTCGCTGTCGCTGAAGCCGTGGATAAGGAATTCCTGAGTTTCGTCATCCATTTCGACAAAGGTTTCCGCCGCAAGCTCCTTTGGCAGAATACGAAACAGAATCGGCATTTTTTCATCCTGTAGATTTTCAAAAACCGCCGCAATGTCAAACGGTTTCATCGTAATCAGAATATCCCGCAAAGTGCTGAACTTTTTGTCATCAAGCAACACTTTGATAGTTTCGGTAAGGGTTACATTAACCTGTTCCATCATCTTTTCCTCCTTTTTAATTCAATTGGAAGTAAAGACGGTGTCACCCTGAGTATTAAATTAAATCAATTCAAATTAAAATAAAAATACAAAGCAAAATCAATAAAACAAAATGAACGCACAAGCGCACATTCTGTTGCAACTTCGCCCGGGTACAGCGCCTTTATTACCGTCTGCGTCCATTAAGTTTTCACCTCATTCGCATTAAAATTCGGGCAAAAGCCCGTACATATTTATTTTATTCTTTTTTATGTCCGATGTCAACGGATTTATCCGCTAAAAATCCACTTTGCAAATTCTCAAGGTAAACGCAACCATACTTGCATTTAGTCTGAGAATTTACCTTTTTAGAATTTCAAGGAAAACTATTAAGTTAGTTAGCACATCATAGTCACAATAAAAATTTGTCGCTCTTATGATGCCAACCACATATCAACACAAGTCTGAATACCACAACGCCAATTATTTTCATCAACTGCTTTTTCACATAATTTCAAAGCACAATCGAGAAAATGACGAATATCAGTCGGTGTAGGTTGAGTTTTATAACTGTAGGAATTCTCCACGAGTTTCATAAACTGATCTAATTCAAGCGGTATTATCTTAGATTTTCCACCATAAAGAGCAATTGACAGATGGTTTAGTCCGTAGAAATGAGCCAATGTTGCTGCATTAATTGTCGGTGCAATAAATAAGCAATAAGTATCTTTACCTGATTTTTTCTTTAACTGACCATAATGACGTGCGACGGGTTCTCCTTCGGCTTCATACTGGCGCTGTCCAGACTGTAAAGTAACTTCTACAGCCAAAGAAAAATCCTCATAATCACACTCAATATCCGGCATATTTCCAGATGCAGTAGATAAAGGCTGACCAATATCATCAAATTTGAAGTTGCCTTTGATATTACCGCCATCAAGCATAGTCATTGCTCGCCAAGTATTATATTCAAACATAAGCGGAGCATCATAATATTCATCCGAAACGATTTCGTTAAACGTATCAATGATTTCTGAATATAGCGCATATGACTTGATTTCAGCGACTTGCTCGTGAATGACATTTTCTTTGTGTTGAGCTACAATGTTATCTCGCAAATCTTTTAATGCTTCAATATCGTAGTTCGCTAAATCACGTCTTGTCAACTCACTCATACGAAGAATAACATCTATAATGTTTTCAACATTATCTGTATATAGTTCGGGAGTGGTAGCATCAAATAAATGTGCTTTATAACTATCCTCATCATCCACAAAAACAGGGTTACGATTGACATTAGCAAGGATAAATTCAACATCTCGTTTTTTGTCATCGAAAATAGAAATTGTTCTACTTTTGTGTGCAATGGATACAAGTCCGGTAAATCTCAAATATCTAAAACAAGCATCAGCATAATCACGCATATTGCCTTTTTGAGTTTTCACAAAGGTATTTATGCTGGCATCTCTTGTTTCTCTCGTTCTTGTTCTACCTTCGGCAATTCTGTCATTATGAATTTCTAAAACGGCATTTGCCCATACATCATTTACAAATCGTTTGTACTGTCCACGATGTAACTCTTTATCTTTTCTGAAATTCAAGATTTTATCTTTAACTTCTTCGTACTTGTGATAGTCTGTGATTTGAACAGCAAAGATTTTCAACTCGTCAAAGGTTAAATATTCAAGATCATAGATCAATCGCAATACTTCCAAATATGGACGCACAAAAAATGTACCGCTTATTTTGGCGTTCTCTGTGTGATAAGGTGAAGGCAACTGAAATTTGAGCAATTGGCGCAGAAAAATCTCTTGTGGTCTTTTCCCCGAAATTAAAGCACGACCAGCATCAGTTAGTGCAATATTCGGTTTCAAGTCAACAAAACCTAATGCTTTCGGAGCACGATTTATTCTGTCACGTGCACTAAATGCCTTATCAGATGGAGAGCCTGTTCCCTCAAAAAAGCTACTTTCCGCAAGCTCATCAATGAATTGTTCTTGCGTAATTCTATTCCACGGTTTTCCTTCGAATTTATCACAAAGCAATCCAATTTCAGGAATCATCTTTGCCGGAGTTCGTGGTGAAGTTGTAAAAAACAAAACTTTATTATCTAGTCTTGCCACACTTATCACCTCAATAATTTTTTACTACAATATGCATTTTATCGTTCTTAAAACGATTTCTAATGTTTACCGCATAGTTTTTATAATATTCATCAAAAATGAACTCACCATATAATTCTTCGGTGAGAGGAGTTTTTCCAATAATCATCAACGCTCTACAAGGAAGATTTCTAAAATCAGCCGCTAAACGTCTATGCTCCGCTTCATCAAAGCCATTCATCATATCAATGTTTCCGTAGTCATTGAAAACACAATCATACGGAGGATCTAAAAAGATAAAATCATCTTCTTGTGCCATATTAAAAATACGACTATAATCAAGGTTAAATAATTTTGCACCTTGCAAAAGCTCGCTATGTTGTTGTGTTACAAGTCGAGTGTTAAGATTAGGGTATCTGCCGAAAGGAACATTGTAATCACCATTATTGTTGTATCTAATCATTCCTGAATAGGCGGTTTTATTGATGAAAAAATACAGAACCCCATCTAAATATGTATCATCTGGATGATTAAATAGTTCTCTCATACGATAATAAAGTTCCTCATTTGCATTAGGAACTCTCTCATCAGGTGTCAAGGCTTTCAATCTCTTATATTCTGCCTGATTAAGTTCATACACACGCTGAATTTCATCCAACTGCTGACGCATAAGCGGATATTGATCTCGCAACTGAGAATAAAAGGTCATCAATCGCTCATTTGCATCGTTGATAATAGCATTTTCAGGTTCAAGATGGAAATAAACTGCACCACCGCCAAAAAAAGGTTCAATATATCTGTTAAAGTCATCCGGTATGTATTGAAGAAAACGGGGGATTTCACGAGATTTTCCGCCACGATATTTTAAAACTGGATTCATAGGTTCAACCTCGCTTTCAACTAAACATAATTATACAAATGTATTGTACCATACAACTAAAGATTTTTCAATGTATTTTCTGTGAACTTTGATTTTACCTATAGACTTTTATATTTTACATTATTCTCTGTAACGGCTTGGTAACTCGGTATAATATTTCTTGCTTTTTTAAGTGTATCAATGTATAATAAATATGCATGATTTAAAATAAAATTTCAAAGATTGGAGATTAACCGTTATGACAGATATGGTTAAAAAATATGTTCCCTATGCGGTAATAATTTTGCTTGTTTATATGCTGCTGCCGCTTGTGTTTATTCCGGGCGCAATGCAGAAGTTTTCACCCGTTGCATATGACTTTGTGTTCCCGATTACAGCAATCGGCTGTTCGGCACACTACTGCTCAAAACACGGACTTGACTTCCTCTTTGCACTCATTGCACCGATTATTTATCTTCCGAGTATGCTCATCTACAACGGCGGATTTTCTTCAAGCACACTTTCAACCAACCTTATTCTCCTTGTAGTTTATCTTGTTGCCGGAATTTTCGGACTTTTCCTCGGCGACCTTGCTTTCGGTGACAAGCGCCGTCAGAAAGAAAAGGCAGAACAGGAAGAAGCAGAGGAAATGCTCCTTGAGGCAAAGCGCCGTGAAAAGGAAGAGCTTGAGAACATGACTTCATCAAGCAAAAAGTCCGAAAGAAAAGCACCTTACAGACAGGAACGCAAGCCTGCACGCAAACCGTCGCCTGCACCGCAGAAAACCGAAACAGCAGATGACGATGATTTTGATTATGACAAGTACCTTTCCGGTATTGACAGAAAGCAAGATCCGAACGAAAGCGAAATTGACGATATCTTAAACGAATACAGACACTAACGGCGAGCCGCCGTTCCCAGTTCGTGCAGATAGTATTTATAAGGGCGAAAATAAAATGCCCGAGCAGAACTCTATAACTAAAAATGTAAAATTAAAGTCGGGAAGACAATTTGCAAAATGCAAGGCATTGTCTTCCCGACTGTTTTTGTTTAATCATCAGGGGTGTTCATCGGACAACCGTTTTGATTAAATTTTATGTTTAAATAAGATTATGTGATGTTATGGAAGTCGTGTATGATTTTGTAGGGGAGAACCGTGTTCTCCCGCACGGCGAGCCGCCGTTCCCAATTCGTGTAGATAGTTTGTAATATAAAAAAACATATCATGCCCGAGCGTAGCATTGCAATTTTTCGCACAATCCCGTAGGGGCGTTCATTGGACGCCCGCCAAGTAATGACAGAAAATTTATGATAAAAATAAACTGTATAAATGAGATACAGAATTGCAGTTACTTTGTAGCATTTATATCATTTAAATTACAATATTATTTGTACCATTATTTTTGTTTAAATCAACCCAACGATATACTTCTGAATCAAGGTTGCGTCAACAACACTGATTTCACCGTCATGGTTTACATCGCTGTTAAAAAGCTGAGTCTTGCCGAATTTTACAATACCTACAACATATTTCTGAACAGATGTTGCATCTCCAACCGTAATGTTTCCGTCTGGATATGCATCACCGCAAGTCAGGCAGTTCAATTTGCCACCAATCGTTGTTTTACACTCTGCGCCGTTTTTAAGTCTGCAATATTTATAAGCTATAAGGCCCGTATCCTCGCCAAGCTGTCTTGAAATATAAAACTCCGCATAGCCGTTCTTATCGGGGACAAAAGATGTTACCGCACCTCCGCTGACAAAATATGCGCCCGAGGTTGCATAGCAAGGTTTGCCGCTGCTGTCTGTACCGAAATCCTCATATGTAAAGTCAAAATTCTTGTATGTGCCATCGCTGAGTTTTCCGGTCATTGTGCCATCATCATTAAAGCCATCAGGAAAATAGTCGGAGAGTTTAATCCTTATCTTAACATATTCTCCGCCTGTTGAATCATAATTGAATTTCATACCCGTATCACCAAAATAACGATTATCCGCTGTTATCATATGGCGAGTAAATTCCTGATTTTTCGGGAGATTTACAAACTTCGGTGCATCAATACAGTCCTTAAACATCACGCTGTACTTTTGATAATCCGTTGATATGAACATTGCCCCGAAATTCTTTGCTGTATTTTCGGTATATCCCGTTGTTGTAACAAAAAGCTGATTGTTTGAGATTTTCTGCGTTGTACCTGTAACTTCAAAGTCCTTGCGATCTTCATACTCGCTTACCGCACCTGTCATAAGAACCGAACCGACGGTAAGCACACCGCACATTGCGATTGCAGTTATTTTTTTAATTATATTTTTCATTGATTACACCCGTTTTTTATTGTTTAGCTGTCCAAACCGACAATATGTTTCTGAATCAAGGTTGCGTCAACAACACTGATTTCACCGTCATGGTTTACATCGCTGTTAAAAAGCTGAAGCTTGTCAAAGTCCTCAATACCTGCAACATATTTCTGAACAAGCGTTGCATCTACAATTGTGATAGAATCATCCTTGGTTATATCGCCTCGAACAAGACCGTATAGGCGCGCACCCTGTACAGCACGATTAAAGGACAGTCCGTCTTTTCTTCTGTAGTTAAGATACATCGACAATTCGGTTCTTACACCGATTTTCTTTGAAATATAAAGCTCGGCATAACCATCCTTATCAGGGACAACTGCCGTTACAGCCGCACCGCTCTTTACACACATACCCGAGGTTTCGCAATAATCTTTTTTGTCGGAACTTGCGGAATCGTAATCCTTGTGAGACCAAGCAAAGGTGTGTGTACTACCGTCATCAAGGGTTTGAGTAACAGAGCCGTCCTCGTTAAAGTAAGGCGAAAAAGTAGATAATTTAATTTTTACCTTTTCATATTCTCCGCCGGTATTATCAAATGTATAAATGTCATATATGTTTGTAAAATAAGAACCGCCCAGGTTTATCAATTTATTGTAATAAAATTCCTGATTTTTCGGAAGATTTAAAAATTTCAGTTTATTCACGCAATCTTTAAAATATACGCTGTATCCTTTGCCTGCCATATTTTCAAACATAACACCGTAATACTTTGGATTGCTTTCATTATAGCCTGTTGCCGTAACAAGAACTTGATTATTACTGATTTTACGGGTTTCGCCAATTAGTCTGAAATCTCTTTCATCACCAATCCATTTTGCGTTTGCAACAAACGCAGAGCTTACTGCCAACACACAGCATATTGCGATTGCAGTTATTTTTTTGACTGTTCTTTTCATTGATTACACCAGTTTTTTATTGTTTAACTGTCCAAACCGACAATATACTTCTGAATCAAGGTTGCGTCAACAACACTGATTTCACCGTCATGGTTTACATCGCTGTTAAAGAGCTGAAGCTTGTCAAAGTCCTCAATACCTACAACATATTTCTGAACAAGCGTTGCATCAGTAACAGAAATGTATCCGCTTAAATCCGTATCACCGCAAGTTAAACCGACCAGAGTATCCCCGATTCTTCCATAATCGCAATGAGCTCCGTCTTTAAGTCTGCAATAGCGGTATGACATTACTTTTGTATCTACACCAAGCTGTCTTGAAACATATATTTCAGCATAGCCGTCCTTATCGGGAGCAAAGGAGGTTACCGCACCTCCGCTTGTTGCATATACACCGGATTCCGCATAGCAATTAACACCGTTGCTGTCAGTTCCGAAATCTTCGTATGTAAAATCAAAATCCTTGTAAGAACCGTCTCTAAGCTCAGCAGTCATTGTTCCGTTTTCATTGAACAGACGGGAAAAATCGGAAAGCTTAATTTTCACCTTGACATATTCACCGCCTGTTTTGTCAAACTGATAGAATGTCTGAACATTACCGAAATAACCGTGACCCTGCGTCATCATATATTTTACGAATTTTTCGCCCTTTGGAAGATTTAAAAATCTCGGTGCGTTGATACAATCTTTAAACCATATATCGTAATCCTTTTCGTTGGTTGTTCTGAACTTTGCACCGAAATTTTTATCGGTATTTTCAGTGTATCCCGTTGTTGTCACAAAAAGCTGATTGTTTGAAATTTTCTGCGTTGTACCTGTAACTTCAAAGTCCTTGTGATTTTCATCTTCGCTTACCGCACCTGTCATAAGAACCGAACCGACAGTAAGCACACCGCACATTGCGATTGCAGTTATTTTTTTAATTGTATTTTTCATTGTTATCCTCCGTGTTTGTAATTTTATCCGCAAATTTGTTTATACTTGTTTTATTTTATCAATCTATTTTTCTTATGTCAATAATTTTGAAATAAATTTGGCATTTACGGCAATATATGCGTATTTTTCCCGATATTAATTATTACAAAATGACAGACAAAATACTCGGGAATTTCTGTTTTTAACATATTAGTTTTAAACAAAAAACAGACTGCACCGTGATGCAGTCTGCTGTAAATTATGACGCACGCTCACATATTACATAGTAACGGTCAAAACCGCCGTTGCCGTCACTTATGCAGGTAAACATCGTGAGCAAATCTCTGTCCTTCTGGAAATAGCAGTCGCCTGATTCGTTCGGCTTATTGACTTTGGTTTCAACGACCTTGTAATTGAGTGTATCCCAATAATTTGTGATTGACACCCTGTCACCGATTTTGAGGTTGCGGAGGTTGTCAAAGAATATTCGACCGATGTATCCCGTGTGACCTGCAAGGACTGCGTTTGTATTCTTACCGCCGATCGGTAATGAGGTTGCACTCATATGTGCCGCACCGTAGCTCATATTTGAGCTGTTCGCACCGAGGTAAATCGGCAGACGCATATTTATTGTTTCGGCGGTAACATAGCCGTAAATGCCGTCCGTTATGCCGTAATCCTCAAGATTGACGGCAGCCTGTGAATAGGTATCGTTGCGGAGCATTTCATACTGGTTTGTTTCAAGTTTTTTGTTGTAGGCAACGCTGTCATGGAAAAGTCTGTCAAGGTCAGCCTTGAAAACAACGGGCTGTTTGGAAGTACGCTTGCCTCCTCTGTCAATTTTGTAACCATCTTCGTCAACCCTGCCGTCCTTGACCGCCTGTTCAAAAGAGCCGTCCTCAACTTCTTCAACACGGGCGTCAAAGCCATCAGCCTCACCGTTTGAAATCTGTGTTCCGATAAAATTTGATATGGGGGGAAATGCGACAAGACCTATTCCGACAACGAGCATTGCTATTGCCACACCCGTAAGTATTTTTTTAATCATCGGAATCACCGCCCGAATCATTCTGATTTTCGTCAGCCGAGTCATCTCTCAACCGTTTTGCACCGTTTGACTTCTTCTTTTTACGCTTGAGCAGAAATACGACCACAAACACAACAAGTGCAACAAAGCCGACAATTATGCCGATTGCGACTGCATAAGGAATTTTGTAACCGAGAAAGAATATGTAATCGTTGTCAAATTTCGCAAGCGACTCGCCCGTTTCAATGTACTTTGTATCGTCATAATCGACACGCTTGCCACGCACGAGAAGTCTGTGAGTATTAACGCCGTATGGGGTACAGGTGAGGAGCGTTACAAGGTCTTCGCCGTCAACAATCCGCAAGGAATTGATTTCCGAGGGGAGAACAACTTCGATTTGATCAACCTCATATTTCAGTGTTCTGTCGAGGATATGAACATAGAATTCATCGCCGACCTTCATATCGGTGAGGTAATCGAAAAATGTTTCGCCCGGATAACCTGAATGGGCAGAAATTACGGAATGTGTGCTTGCACCGCCGACAGGCAGGGAAGTGTTTTGAAGATGCCCTGCACCTTTGGAAAGAATCTCTTCGCTTGTGCCGTGATAAATCGGCAGATAAACATTGATTTTCGGCACATCAATATAGCCGATAAGACCGTTATCATCAATATTGAGAGTTTTCTCATAATTTGCACCGATTTTCTGAAAAGCCTTTTCGTCGAACGGGTCGGTAATTATCATATTATTTGAAAGGCTGTTATTATACTTAGCAGCCTCTTCAAACATTTTTTGGGTTTTCTCACTCGGCATCTGAGCAACCCTGTTGGTGTACTCCTTAACCCTGCTTCGACTGACATAGTTATTAATTGCGGAGCTGACAAGCGGATAGCTCATTATGCCGATTCCTGCAACAAATATTAAAACTATTAGTAAAATTGACAGCTTTCGTTTCATAAAATTTTCCTTTTCTGCGTGTTTTTGTTCCGTTGTTATTATACTATATTTTGCCGTGCAGGGCAATATATCGACAGCACAGCGATTTGTGCGAACAGTAGGGGCGTTCATTGGACGCCCGCAAGTAAAGACACAACTTGTCTGTTATATTATTGTTTTATAAATGCGATATTGTGATTACTGAATTGTAGGAGCGAACCGTGTTCGCCCGTTCGTGTGCAATGCACACGATTGCACGCATTGCGTGCAAAATTGAATACACAATTTATGTTATATCAAAACATATGTGTATAGACATAATATTTCATCAAGCGGGCGTCCAATGAACGCCCCTACAAATTATACACTACTTTTTTGTATAAAAAGCTATGTGTATAAACATATAAATTCATCAAGTGGACGGATAATATCCGCCTCTGCGGCTCTTCTGTAAATAGAACGGGGATGCGTTGCCGCATCCCCTGAAAATTACATATATCACAGATTTTAAGATAAAGATATTCGATTAATTATTTAGCTGCTTTCTTTCTCTTAAGAACAAAGAGGAGAACACCTGCGCAAGCGATAAGTGCTGCACCGCCAATATAGAACATCATTGTACCCATACCACCTGTCTGAGGAACAGTTACAGGGTAATCCTTAACTACTGTAGCACCGTTTTCAACTGTACCAACTGCTGTGTATGCCTTTGCAACAGCTTTTACTGTGAATACTGTAGCGTTGAGGTTGTAGTTAGCAGGAGCCTTTGTTTCCTTTACATAATATGTAACATCCGGTGTAAAGTAGAACTCGTGTGTGCCATAGTAGAACTTATCATTACCTGTTTCTGTTGATGTAGCCTTAACAGTTTCACCGTCAACTACGATTGCCTCTGTGCATGCTGAATCCTTATAAAGTGTGAATTCAGCGCCTGGAAGTTTTGTTGATGTTGCGTTACCGTCAACCTTTGTTACATCAAGACCTGCAGTTGCAACATTTACAGTATTATTACCTGGCTTGTATGTGAAGTTGCCTTCATTACCATAGTAAAGACCGTCTGTGTTGGGGAGGTCTTTAGTAACTTTATCAGCGATATCAGCGTTTACCTTAGCTGAGAATGTTACCTTGATTGTGTCATAACCGTAGAACTTGTCACCCTGAAGGAGTGCCTCTGATGCAACGACTGCGAATGTAGCTGTTGCATCATTGCCAGTGGCATCTTTATAATCATAATTAGGAACTACTGTGAAGTCGCCGTCTGCTGCTGCTGTTTCAACGCCTTCTTTAACAAAGTAAACCTTTACAGTACCGTCAATGAGTGAAAGAGCGTTGTCCATGTTATCAACAATTGCATATGTGCCAACCTTGTTAGTTGTTGAACCTGCTGTTGATGCTGTAAGTGTGTAATCAGCGTTCTTCTGTGTACCAACATTGCTGTCTGCAACTGTCTTTGTAACTGTGATACCTGAAACATCAATCTTTGAAGCAAGGTTTACTGTTTCATAATCGTATGTCCAGTCTGTGCCATTGAAGAAAGGAAGTGAGATGAGTGAACCCTGTACAGACTTAACTGTACCAGGCTTCTTAGAGCAGTATACATAATAGATACCGTCTGTAAGGTCTGTAATCGTCTGTGTAGGAACATCTGCTGAACCGTCATATTTGAATGTAACAGTCTTAGCAGCTGTACCTGTCCATGACATACCATCACAAATTGTGATGATGTTCTGGCTCTTGTCTGTTCCTGTTGAGTTGAGAGCGTCCACAAGGGCAGTGTTGCTTGCATAAGCATCTTCAACTGTTACTGTACCGTTACCAGTATCAACTTTAGCGAGCTTGAAGAATTTGTACTCATAAGTACCAACATAGTCGGCTTTATCACCTGTTGTACCGGCATTAGGGTTGCATGATACTGTAAGTGTTGTAGCAGCACTTGCTGAGAATGGGATCATGAGAGCGATCATCATTACTGCAAGAACAGCTGCAAAGATTTTCTTTGTAGTTTTCATTTTAACTTTCTCCTTTGTGTTTGATTTAATATATGTAATTATATTCTAACCGAATGGTTAAACGGGTTGGGGTGGCTGCATGGCGGACACCGGCTAACAACGGTGTCCGTAGCAGTCAAAGAGGTTTTCTATGAAAGAAACATATGATTAAAAAATCATCTGTTCTAACAAGTTAAATCATATTGGGTTACTTTCTGCGTCTTGCTCTGCGTTTTTTACGACCTTTTCCGTAATAGATTGCGTAACCCGTGAACATTGTCACCGCAAGACCTGCAACCGATACACCGAGAACAAAATAACCGTTCATTCCGTCACCGCTTGCCGAAGGCATTGTAATTGCACCGTCAACATAATCATATGTAACATCGTACTTGCCCTTAACAGGAAGTGTGAAGTAGGAAAGTGTGTAATTCGGGGTGTAACCCTCTGACGGTTTGTACTCAAACAGACAGTATGTCTGATATGTTGAAGTACCTGATATATAATTATCGGAACTTTCGTTCCATACAACATTACCGTTTGTTTTTGTAAACTCGCCCTGACCGTCCTTGAAGATTGTCAGATTGTCAAACTCAGCCTTACCGTTGCTGTCTGTATTTTTAGAAGTCATACGAGTTTTCATTGAGGCATCTTTAATGATTGTATTGATATCATCTGCAGTAAAGATACCCTCACGAGATACCTTCATCACCGCAAATTTCGTACCACTTACATTACCGCCTGTCTGATTCTTCTTGTTTACTGTTGCACTTCCGTGTGTGGTTTCATTTTCAAACACGGCTTTTTCAACAGAAGGAGAATTGTTGAAGTAATCTGCAAGCTGAGCATCGGTTTTGCCTTCAATTTCTGAGCTCTTAACCTTAATATACTTAGCCGCCGTTACTTCACCGCTTTCAAGCAATTCAATCTCGGCAAGCCAGGTATTTGTATCCATTTTATAATCGGATGCATTTTCACCCTCGGCAAGAGCCTCGGTAATCTTAAATCTGTAAACACCCGCACTGACTAAGCTGAGATCTTTGAATTTAACCTTACCGCTTGCGTCAGGTGTTGCCGATTTCTCGGAAACTAATGCTGTGTTGTTTGTCTTAATAACATTGCCATCAGTATCCTGTTTTGCTGTATCCATTGATTTAAGACCTGTCAATGTATAAACGAACTTGCTGCCGCTGTAAGGCTGACCGTCAAGAGTCTTATTTACCGAAACGGCAATGTTTGTAGGATTAACCTTATTGATGAAGTCAAGCGCATTTCCTGCTTCGGCGAGAGTACCGGCGAATGTACCGTTGAAGCTCTGATCGCCTACTTTATAGGGAATATAACCTGTAACGGTTTTCTCTGTAATCTTATAGGTTGCACCTACAGGAATATTGAGAAGCTTAATGCTTTCGCCCTTTTTGATTGTGAACGAACCGTCCAAGGATGTACGGTAAACTGTGCCTGAATAATCACTTGCACCCTTTTCTTTGAGCTGATACTCAAGAGGATAGGTCTTGTAATCATAGGTTGAACCGTCGCCGTCAAAGTCGAGAGCAATTGCAAATGTAAACTGCTGACTTGTGTCGTAGTCGGTTGTACCGTCTTCATCAACAACATTCTTTGAAATTTCAAGAGGTGCTGTCACTATCTTGTTGGTATAGTCGAGCTGGAGCTGTGCATAAGCACTGTCATCAGCGGGGTCTACAAGCTTGAATGCCGAGTTTGTAGTTGAATCTCTACTGATTGTTGAACCGTCTCTGTTGTTAACGAGTTCCCAGTTTGTTGTGTATTTAAGGTTACTGCTGTTTGTTAACTCGTTAACCGTCATATTGTTGCCGGTCTTGAATGAGTTGTCAAAGTCAGCCATATAATCATCTTTAAGTGTGAAACCGCTGTTTGAAAGAGTTTCACTGCTTGTGCTTTCGTCTGATTTTGTAAGCTTGTAGCCTTTACCGGAGGTATCGTTGCCGTTCTCTTTGATTGTATAACCAAAAGTTTCATTAGCTTTGAGGTCATCTGAAATTTCAGAAACAACATCGCCTGTATCAAGTGCCTTTGTAACCTTGAGGTCATTGTTGGCAGGTGTCATTGTGAAGTTTACTGAGAAGTTAGACTCAGCCTCACCACGCTCCATATAGAATACTACCATATGGTATGTCTTGTTAGGATCAAGCTTAGTACCATTGTTGATTGTCTTTGAAACGGTGCCAAGGTTTGTAGGATGTGACGAAACGTCTGCAGAATACTGAGTGCCGTCACCGTTCCACATTTTACCGTAAAGGTCTGAAAGCGTGAGGTTTTCTGTAAGCTTGCCGTCATTTATATTCTGCCACTTACAGAAGATAGCGTTTGTATTGCTGCCAAGATCTGACTTTTTGAATTTGTAAAAACCGTCTGATACTCCATAAGGTTTTACATAATACTTTTCATTATTAAGTGTACCAACACTTGTATCCTGCCAAACATACAAACAGAAGTCTGTATAATTACCTGTCTTAACCCAAAACTCATCACTCGGAACTGTAAGTGTTGTCGACGATGATGAAGATGAGTAGTCGGCAAATACATTGTCGGCAGTTGCTCTCATTGTATTAAAGTTAATTGAACCGCTTGCCTCTTTATGGTCACCGCCGAGGTCGAGAGCAAGCTCTGCATCAGCGCCTGTTGAATCCTCACCGATATAAACCCAAAGGTCATCGTCACCGCTGAAGTTAAAGGTTGCAGGTTTGTCGTCTGCAAGTAAACCGTCCTTCGGAACTCTGAAGTCTATATCAAGTCTGATACCGAAACCATAGTCAAGGTTAGCGTTAGTACCCTTGCCCGATGATGTAGCCGTAGTATTGTTGAACGGGAAAATACCATAACCGTTGCTTTCGCCGCCGAATTTTTTCAGGTCATCGCTGATTCCATAATCTTTACCCGCACCGTAGTTAATTTTTGTCGGTGTGAGGCCGTTCCATGTGAAGTAGATGTTATCGGCTGCATTCTTTGAAGTGAATTCATAAGTAGTAACACCTTCACTGTCAGTAGTTGTACGGAACGGGAAAGACGACTTATAAACATTGGCAACTCTTTTATCGTTATGGATTGCGGTTGAAAGTGCCTCAGTATCAAAGTACGGAGCCTTGACACCTTTTATAATCTGAAGATTACCCTTGCTGTCAAGCTTGTTGTACATAAGACCCTGTAAGGACTGGTTATAATTACCGCCGCCCCATTTCATGCCGTTGGAGTTGTTTACTGCATAGTAATAGTTATCATCATAATTGTTGATGTTTGTAAGTCCTTTTGCGTGAGTCTCAAATGTTCCGTAGTGTTCATTACCCTTATACATATTGCCGAAGTAGAGAGGATACTTCCAGTCCGACTTATAGTTTGAAGCAATGTTGCTTATGTAGCTGTTGAAGTTATCAAACTGATACCAATAGTCATACATATTGCCATTACCCTGACACTGAAGATACCCTTTCTCCTGCTCCATGTCCGACCAGTAGTCAAAGTATGTTGCGTCAACGCCTACTATGTTAGGATTATTTGAGAATGAATTTTCAACAACAGCGTTATAGTCTACATTGCCTATTTCCGAGAATTTTGTCCAGCTTTCGCCTCTGGCTGTCTTAACATATGTAGCCGTGTTCTCGCTGTAGCCCGAACCATCATATCCCGAATCTGTCGGATATGAAGTTGCGGAAGATGCACCGTTGAGATTAGATTTTATCGGATGGAATCTTAAAACCGCATCTGTCGGAATTTTACCGCTGAACACCACATGACCGTTTACCGTGGTTTGTGTAAGCTCAACTGTTCCTTCATAGGCATCGTTGTAGTCAAAAGTTGCATAAACCTTTTGAAGTGACTTCCAGTCATCGTTTGAAACATAAACTGTTTTATATGTTGCCTTTGACTGTTTGTCGGGAGCTTCAACAGAAAGGTATTTACTTTCTTTGAACGAGCCGTCGGCAGAAAGATAAAATTCTGTGTCGCCCGAAGCACCCGAAAGGTCGAGTGTCTTGATGAACGGGTTAGTCCACTGACTTTTTGAGGCGTCATAAAGAGCATTATCGGCACTGTATGAATCGTTAATACTGAGGTCGCTTGTTTGTTTTTCGCCCTTGTTGCTGAAGATTACATATTTATAGGATGAATTAACATCCACATAGTAGTAATTGCTGTCCGAAGATGTCTTGTTCATTGCAACACCCGGCCACTCTGCGTTGAAGTCAGTATCGGTTACCCAAGAATATGCATAAGCTTCCTTATAGGTATTGCTGTTATTAAGATAGATACGGCGGAAACCGCTTGCAACAGTCTTTTCGGGAAGAGTAAAATTAACCACGGAAGAAAGCTCAATTTTTGTTGCACCGAGTGGTGCAACAGTTTCAAAAACTCCCGAAGAATTTTTGTTTACAGTACCCGTTTTGAGAACCGTACCGTCATCCTGAGCAAAACGATATGTAACAGAAGAAAAATCTTTCCATTCCTTATTTTTGGTCAGGTTAATGTAAATCTTCTGTCCCGAAGATGTTGCCGCAAATACATTAAGCGACATACCCGACACGGCACATACCGAAAGCATGATGGTAAGTGCAAGCACAAGAGAAAAGCTTTTCTTCGCGGTTTTGCAAAGCTTTTTACCTAACTTCATAATTTTTTTCTCCTTCATTGCCGATTACTTTGTTTTGGCAGTCAAAGTACAATTAAATAGGTCTGTACAGAACAGTCCGATATATCTGCCAACTAATTATGAAACGCAAATTTTTGAATTTGTTCTTCTTTTTGATTTGCATACAATTATATAATATTTTATTGCGCATTTGTAGAGGCAATATAACCAAACTTTGGGTAATGTTTTTAGCTATTTTGCATATCTACAAATACGATTTAATATTTTTGACCATAATGTGATTTTATCACTTATTTATCACCATTTTTTGCGTTTAAAATAAATTATACCCATTGTACAACCTTAACAGGCAATCGAAAAGTCAATTTCAGTACTGAATTTGTTGATTTTTAATTCTTTTTTCAAAAATATCAAGAAATTTTATGCAAATTTACGCCAAGCTATATGCGTAGAAATATGTATTTTTTTGCGATTGTTGTTTTTTAACATAAAATGCCCCAAAACCAGCATTTTGCAGAAATTTTCAGATATATTTTTATAATCAATATCTATATCTCATCAAATTAATCACCGAATACCTTGAAAATTCGGCATAAATAAAGGGCAGAGTATTACTCTCTGCCCCTCAAAATGTAATTCACTTAAATCGCAATTATACAAACCGCTTTATGCAAACATATTAAAGATCTCTGCCGCAGCACTTCTTGTACTTTTTACCGCTGCCGCACGGACAGGGATCGTTTCTGCCAATTTTCTTGCCCTTACGGATAGTCTTGTTGACAGAATCCGTACCGTCTGCAGAAGTTTCTGTAGGCTGAGCAACCTGCTCACGGTGAAGCGCCTGCTTTACGGCGTCCGACTGTTCAACAGCTTCTTCATCATCGGATGCAGACTGTGCCGCTGCGGCAGCCCTCTGAGCTGCTCTCTTTGCCGCTGCAATTGCGTCCTGTCTTTTCTGAATCTCATAAACACGCTTTGGCATAATGAGCATCATCTTGACAGTATCTTCACGAATGCTTTCAATCATCTCATCAAACATATCGAAGCCTTCAACTCTGTACTCAACAACAGGATCGTGCTGACCGTATGAACGAAGTCTGATACCGCTCTTGAGCTGATCCATATTGTCGATGTGATCCATCCAATGTGTATCAACATTCTTGAGGAGGTAAACACGCTCCATCTCACGGATTGTTTCCTCGGGAAGAAGTTCTTCATTTTCCTTGTAGATTTCAAGAGCATCGTCAACGAGCATCTTCTGAATCTCTTCGGGTTCCATATTTTCAAGATCTTCAAGGCTGAAATCATACTTTGATTCATCCTTTATGAGCCAGCCTGCATAGTAATCCTTGAGACTTTGGAAGTTCCAATGTTCTGCAGGACCTTCGGGGAGATACTGCTTGATTGAAGTTGCGATTGTATCCTCAACCATTTTGAGGATTGTTTCGTGGAGATCCTCACCGTTAAGAACCTGATCACGCTGACCGTAGATGATTTCACGCTGTTTGTTCATAACATCGTCGTACTGGAGGACATCCTTACGAATGCCGAAGTTACGAAGCTCAACCTTTTCCTGTGAGCCCTCGATAATACTTGTGAGCATTTTATTCTCAATAGGCATATCTTCGGCAACATTCATACGCTCCATCATCATTTTCATTCTGTCACCGCCGAACAGACGCATAAGGTCATCCTCGGTTGAGAGGAAGAAACGGCTGACACCCGGATCGCCCTGACGGCCTGCACGGCCACGGAGCTGGTTATCAATACGGCGTGACTCGTGTCTTTCCGTACCCATAATGTAAAGGCCTCCGGCCTCTCTTACCTTTTCAGCCTCGCCTTTAATTTCTTCCTTATACTTGTCATTCAGTTCTCTGAATGTATTTCTTGCATTGATGATTTCTTCATCATCGGTTTCCGCATAACCTGTAGCTTCTTCAATAAGCTCCTCTGTAAAGCCCTGCTTACGCATTGCGGCTTTTGCCATATACTCTGCGTTACCGCCGAGAATGATATCGGTACCACGGCCTGCCATGTTGGTTGCGATTGTTACCGCACCGAGCTTACCTGCCTGAGCAACAATTTCAGCCTCTTTTTCATGCTGTTTTGCATTGAGGACATTGTGCTTGATGCCTCTCTTTTTGAGCATTTTTGAAAGAAGCTCCGACTTCTCAATTGAAATTGTACCGACAAGGACAGGCTGTCCCTTTTCGTGAGCCTCAACAATTGCGTCAATAACAGCGTGGAACTTGCCGTTTTCTGTCTTATAAACCGAATCGGGTAGGTCTTTTCTTAAAACAGGCTTGTTTGTAGGAATTTCAACAACATCAAGCTTATAGATTTCCTGGAATTCTTCCGACTCTGTCTGAGCAGTACCTGTCATACCCGAAAGCTTTTTGTAAAGACGGAAGTAGTTCTGGAATGTGATTGTAGCAAGAGTCTTGCTTTCACTCTGAACCTTTACGCCCTCTTTAGCCTCAATAGCCTGGTGAAGACCTTCGTTAAAACGACGGCCGTACATAAGACGACCTGTAAACTCGTCAACGATGATAACTTCGCCGTCCTTGACAACATAGTCAACATCAAGCTTCATAACGCCGTTGGCCTTGATAGCCTGATTTACATGGTGCTGAATTGTAAGGTTATCGGGATCGGTAAGGTTTTCAATACCGAAAAATTCTTCGGCTTTCTTAACACCGCTCTGTGTGAGGGTTGCTGTTTTCTGCTTTTCATCAACAACATAATCAATGCCGTTTTCCTTGTAATATTCCTCCATATCCTCTTTTGCGTCAAGTTCTGCAAAACGCTGAACTTTAAGAGTTTTTGCAAGAGCGTCAGCCTTTGCATAAAGGTCTGTTGACTTGTCGCCCTTACCCGAAATAATAAGAGGAGTTCTCGCCTCATCAATGAGGATTGAGTCAACCTCATCGACAATTGCAAATGCGTGCGGGCGCTGAACCTTGTTTTCCTTGTAAACTACCATGTTGTCACGGAGGTAGTCAAAACCGAGTTCGTTGTTCGTTCCGTATGTAATGTCTGCGGCATAAGCCTTTTTTCTGCCCTCGTTATCAAGATCGTGGCAGATAAGACCAACCGAAAGACCGAGGTATCTGTAAAGCTTGCCCATCCACTCTGAGTCACGGCGGGCAAGGTAATCGTTGACTGTTACAATGTGAACACCTTCGCCTGTAAGAGCGTTGAGGTATGCAGGGAGGGTAGCAACCAAGGTTTTACCTTCACCGGTTTTCATCTCGGCGATTCTGCCCTGGTGAAGAACGATACCGCCGATAATCTGAACGGGGAAGTGCTTCATACCAAGCACTCTCCAGCCTGCCTCACGACAGGTTGCAAATGCTTCGGGGAGAATATCGTCTGTTGTTTCGCCGTTGGCAAGTCTTTCTTTAAGAATTGTTGTCTGGTTCTTGAGTTCACTTTCGCTCATAGCCGCATATTTATCTTCGAGTGCAAGCACCTTGTCACAGATTGGTTGCACACGCTTAACTTCACGCTTGCTGTAGTTGCCGAACATAGCCTTTAAAAAATTCATCAGGGTTCTTCCTTTCAATGTACCGAAAAAATCGGTCAAACTGTATTTTCAATAATATAATTTTAATTTACTGCACCGCAGACGCTCCAAGGCTTTTTGCAGCCTGAATCATTGCGGCTTCAACCACGGGACCGGCATATTGGAAACCGAAACCCGAATCCTGTACAACACAGGCAAAGGCGAGAGGGCAGTCCTCATCTTTTGAGTAGCCGACCATCCAGCCGTTAGGGTTCTTATCATCGCCGACTTCACCCGTACCTGTTTTGGCACAGACTGTAAGTCCGCCGAAAAGGTTGTCGCCGTAGTAATCCGAAACGGTGTATCTCATAACATCATCAAGCTTTGTCGCCGTATCGGATGAAAAAAGTTCCTGTCCGCTGCTCTTGTAGTTTATGCCGAGTGCGGAGAGTATGGACTCATCTTTGATAAGGGTAGGGTTTGTAGCCTTACCGCCGTTTGCGATTGCACCGCAGATAATTGCCATCTGCATCGGGTTTACCTTGTCATTATACTGACCTACACCCGACCAGCCAAGCTGGTTTTCATTGGCATCGCTGACATCATATGAACCTTTTGCGGTTTTAATTCCGTCAACATCAAAGGAGCTGTTAATGCCGATTTTCTCGGCAGTTTTTGTCATCGTGTCACTTCCGAGTTCAACGGCAAGCTTTGCAAAAACAATATTGCAGGAATGTGCCATTGCCTCTTTATATGTCAGCGTTCCGTGAGTTTCCGTACAGGTAACTTCACTTCCGCCTATGTTCTCACTTCCGTTACAAACCCAAGTGCGGTCATAAAGGTCGGGAATATTCTCGATTGCCGCCGCAGATGTAACGATTTTGAAGATTGAACCCGGGGTAAAGGTTGACGAAAGCACATTATCAAGGTAAACGCCCTCATATTCGCTTTCGTTGTCCTTGGTAATTTCGGGAGGAGCCTGCGGATCGTAAGCCATGGTGCTTACGGAACAGATAACCTCGCCTGTTTTGTAGTTATATATTACACAGGCACCTTTTTTGTTATAAGCTGCAAGAACATCATAAGCCGCCGCACAGGTTGCAGAATCGACTGTCAGCTTTATATCGTGAGAGGCACGCAATGATTCCGGCATATTAAGTCCGAAAACAAGGTTATAGCCTATCAGCTGAGAACGATACATACTTTGAACAGCCGTTGAAATGTTAAGGCTGTCATCACCGACAACATGAAGCAGAGATTTTCTTACGCTCTCGCTTTCGTTATAAACTCTTTTACCGTCAACCGTCTGCGCAAGAGCCGTGCCGTTGCGGTCATAAATCGCTCCTGCCTGTGCAAGGCCGCCGTCACCTGCTATATGCGCATTATATGCCTGATCGACCCAATCGTCTGCCCCTGTTACAAGCTCAAAGGCAAGATAGCCGAGTCCGCCGATAAACGCAAGTGCAACTATATATATAAGTGTACTTCTGCGAAGTATTTTTTTCAAACCTTACACCACCCTGTGTATCAGTAGGGGCGTTCATTGGACGCCCGCAAGTAAAGGCACTAATTTTATTTAATACCAAAGTACATATATGAAAAACAAGTTTTCAATTTACTAAACTTATCTTTTTACCGAATAAGTTCTCTCGTCTGCGGCTTTGATGAATGCAACAAGTCCCCAACAAGACATAATACTTGAACCGCCGGCAGACACAAACGGAAATGTTACGCCTGTAAGCGGAAGGACATCGGTTGCACCGAAAACATTGAGAGAAAGCTGAACGACAAAAAGTCCTGCCGCACAGCACGCTGAAATTGAATAAAAGGTACTTCTGCTTCGGGTTGTAATTGCCCTTGCATAAATAAACATTGCACCTACTGCCACGGCAAGTGTGAACGCAACGATAACTCCCATTTCTTCCGAAACAAGTCCGAAAACAAGGTCGCTTTCTGATGCGGCAACCTGCTTTAAAAAACCGTTGCCGATACCTACGCCGAAAAGTCCGCCGCTTGCCATATATGTGAGAACTCTTGCCTGCTGATAACCGAGGTTGTCCTGAGTATGTTCCCACACATGACGCCAGCCCGAAAAACGGTCGGCAACATACGGTTTAAACTTGAGGACAAAGGTTACGCCGAAAATTGCGGCGGCAACAGCAAGAATAATCGTCTTGAAATCGCCCGAGCGCATAAACGCTGTGAGCAAAAATGTTACAAAGAAGATGAGCGCAGTACCGAAGTCGCCCATAAGAGCCAAAAGTCCGACGCAGACTGCCGAGAAGATAATATACTCAAGCAGGTTCTTCTTTGTCATCAACACATCAAGCGAGCTTGCACCGATAAAGATGAAGATAATCTTTGCAAGCTCTGACGGCTGAAATGAAAACGAGCCGATATAAATCCAGTTGGCGGCGCCGTTTGTAATCTTACCGAAAACAATTGTTACACCCAAAAGACCGACCGCACAAATCATTGCCGGAAGTCTGAGTTTATTTACCTTATCGGGATCTTCAATCAGCTTGATGATTATGCAGAAGATAATCATACCTACTGCGGCGGCAACAAGCTGAACATAAGCCGAGCGTTCCGACTGTCTGATAAGCATCATTACGCCTATGCCCGTCAAAAACAGGGCAAGCGATTCAAGCTCGAAATTTACTCTGCGGATTACAAAATAGGAGATAAAGAAGAATCCCCATTCAACAGCCGCAAGAGCGCCGAACAGCACGAGCGGAGCCATTGTATTTGTGCCGTCATTCCAGAACATTGCCTGAACGCACATAAAAAAGTGAAAAAATGTAATAAGAAGCATAAGCTTCCACGATTTCATTGCAGGCTTATCGCTGACCTTTGAGAAAAACCAGCTCGACTGCAACGGCTGTTGGAACTCCTCGCCTCTTTTTACTATAAGGCTTGTACCGCCTATTGTTATTGTATCGTCAATAAGCACCTTTGCTCTGCCTCTTGTTCTTTTGCCGTTGAGCATTGTGCCGCTCTTTGAGTCGGTATCGCTTACATACCAACCGTCTTTACGGCGAAGGAGTACACAATGATTTCTTGAAACCGTCGGGTCATCAACGGTTACATCACTGCTTTTACTTCTGCCGATTGAATTTTCCCAAAAAAGCACGGGGAGCATCTCGCCCGTTGCAGGGTTCAAAAGTGAAATCAAAGGAGTTTCGGGACGGCGGCGACGGCGCATTGCGGCAAAGCACTGGTACACAATTATTATTGCATAAACAGGCATAAGAA